>Ga0214919_10001305_pt1 | contig 41142 bp, 84 predicted proteins | sample LL1503_MetaG_FD_177994 | JGI IMG/M metagenome (GOLD analysis project Ga0214919, IMG submission 177994) | Freshwater microbial communities from Lake Lanier, Atlanta, Georgia, United States - LL-1503 | ecosystem: Environmental > Aquatic > Freshwater > Lake | place: USA: Georgia | collected...
GGCAATAAAAAAGTCCTTGTTTTGACAAGGACTTAAATTATCAATGTGGTAATTTAGACTTTAGACAGTTTCTTTTGCCTTGGCAATTATTCTTGCCCAAGTTTTATGTCCATGATCGTAAGAATGATTTTCGTGGCGACAATAAAGCCCTTCTGGGCCGTCTTTGGGCTGCCTTTCCCAATGAGTGCTTACCAAACCACCATTTGTAACAATACTGCCATAAATCAACAATTCATGAGTCACAATACCTTTTTTGCTTTGTGTTTGGCCGTAAGGCCCTGAAGTTTCTACCCATTCTAACATATCGCCCACATGAATGGGCTTTGCGTCTACATCGAAAACAAGGAACTCAACTCCACGAACTTGATTGTTGTTTGTCTTATTCAATTCTTTCTCCTTTAGTAAATTTTATATGGCAAGCAAAATTGCTTGCGTAAATACATCGAATGAAAATTCGATTAAGTCGAAAAGAAATATCAATCAATAAAAATTTACTGATTTAGCGGGAATTAGTTTATCAATCGCTTGAATCCCACGACCACATAACTTGAACTTTCATATCACCTTCATTTCCAACAATAAAGCCCCGAAAGGAAAGGGCAACAAGATCATCTTTCGTGAGAGGAAGCCCGTCTTTACGGCTATATTCGTCAACGCCACTACTGTAACAATTTACATGGGGTTTAGATGAAATAACCTTTGAATTAAAATTTTTCTCAACATACTCATAATTTTCTTTAGTATCCATCTTGAACTCCTTGTTAAATTTAATTGCCTATTAGCCCATCGACAGTTATTCGCTTCCAGTCGGAAAATATTTCCATATTTTTTTAAAAGTTTATGTCGTTGCATAGGTACAAAAACATCATGACAAGACAATAAAAAAGAGCCCCGAAGGGCTCTCTGCGGATCAACCGCTAGTGTCAAGTGACCAGTCAACTCGCACCGCCAAATCGCCAACCTCTCCTTTGTTGGATTTATGCTGGTGTGGCTTATAAACCCATCCACGATAGTTTAGAAGAATGATGTCTTCTTTGGTAAGAGGTAACCCATCTTTCCGAGAATACTCGTCCGTGCCAGACGAATAACAATCAATATGCGGGGTTTTTTCGATCACAGTGCGATTCAAGTGAGAGCAGGGATCGGTGTAACTCATCTTTAATTCCTCGGTAAGCCCATGTGCTTACACTAGCACATCTAAAGGTATTCGTTTCCAGTCGGAAGAAATTCACATTATTTTTTTGGATCTCTGTAAGTCATTGGTGTGTAATGGTCTAGGTACAAAAACAAATATTAAGGGCAATAAAAAAAGGCCCGTGTGGGCCTTTTAGTTAACAGAACTTAATCCTTGCAAGATTTTTACAAGTCGGGGTTCTTTGCCACGAGGTCGGCCAACAAAGCCTTGGCAGTCCTTCCCTTGTATCCAAGATTCCGTGCAAGTCCTAAGTAGTCCAATCGAGACATCCTAAACTTTCCGTTAAATTTAACATGACACTCTAGTGCCTTTTTGAGGCAGATCAACTGGAACTTGCGGGTGTTTTCTTCGCCTACGATCATCATTTCTAATCTCCTTTGGTTAGTGGTTACACAGGTACATCGAAAGTTAGGATGATTTAGTCGAAAAGATTCCTAGAAATTTTTGCCTAGATGTTTGGACTATAGGTACAAAAACAGGTTGGTGGGGCAAATAAAAAAAGGCCCTTTCGGGCCTTAGATTTAAGCCGTCACGCACTGTGTGCGGACAAAACTAAATCGACGCATATCAGCAACTGCCTCTAAGATTTTGTCATTATCACCTGCTACCATTGCGTTGATATAGGTTTCGATGGCAAGCTTCATTTCGGGCGTGTATTCTAAGTTTTCCATTCTTCGTCTCCTTGTAAAGGGGTTTAGTTGATTACACCAGTACATCGAACCAAAACATAACTTGGTCTAAGATTTTAAAAAAAATTAAAAATTTTAATGTGCATATTGTAGGTACAAAAACAGGTTGTATGTATAACAAAAAAAGCCCCCGAAGGGGCTTTAGATTAACGAGCATTGTAGGGGGTTCGCCCTGCACACTCAGGGCCGATGCCCGTAGCAAGGGATTCGGGGTTAGTGAGCTTTCGCCCACATCGACCACACTTGCCAGAATGGCACACATTGAAGCCAGCTTCTGTAAGACCTGCCGTATTGCCTGCCCATACAAGAGCAAGGGTACGGTTCAATAATCGTACGGGGAGAGCATCTCCATTCATGCAAGATTTTGCAGTCGTGCGGACAAATCCCATTTCAGGGTTCAAGATCCCAAGATAGCTGTAGCTCTTTTCATTATCCATGCCTGTCATGAGTTTTACAAAGTAAGTGTCATTGAAGCCTTTGTCGCCCTTCTTGAAGGTGACTTTAAAGGTGTAATGACGCTTAATCCCATTTTGGATTGCGTAGACCTCAGGCACTTCAAGCGTAAAGGTGGCCTTGCCAGCGGTTACGAAGGACTTGGTGATGGTGGGCAGGGTAGCAGTGAACATGATAGTCTCCTTTGGTTGATGGTTAGTTGTTACACAGGTACATCGAACCAAAAAGGAAATTGATCTAAAAAAAATTTGAAGTTTTTAAATGAGGATAGTAAATTGCCTAGGTACAAAAACAGGTTGTATGTATAACAAAAAAAGCCCCCGAAGGGGCTTTGAGACATTATTTGCCCCAGATAAGCATATGTGCTTCTTCATCTGATAGAATAATATCTGTATCGCAATTGATATATGCGTGTTGATTGGTTGCAGGATTATAACAGTATAGAAGTCTAGCTCCAGTACGGGTTCGAGTCGGGGTTTCAGTTCCCCCACACGCAGGAACCCAACAATCTGCCCTTGATGCAACCGCCATGTTGAATTCTAAAACACTCATGCTGAATCTCCAAAAAGAGGGTTGGTTTGTTACAAAAGTACATCGAGACAAAACAGGATTTAGTCGAAAAGATTTTAAAATGTTTTTAGACTTTATTGAGAATAGACTGTAGGTACAAAAACAGATGGTAGAAATAACAAAAAAAGGGCTTTCGCCCTTAGTTGTTTAGTTCGAGAACTATTTCATCATTTTCGACCCACAGTAAATAGTAGGTAAAGGGCTTCTTGCCTTCTGTAATTGAAACAATCCTATTTGTAATTAGTTGGTCGTTTTTGACCAATACTTGAGATTGCAAATAGACTGTAGATCCTTCTTGAGCCTCATAGTTGTTGCCGAAAACCAACCCAAATAACAAAGCGAAAGTTTTCATAATTAGATCTCCTTTGGATATACATCGAAAGGAACTAATGTTTAGTCTGAAAAATTATTTTTTTAATCACCTTTGATAACACGAATGGAATCGGAATCTTCGTGGTGAGTGCTGGTTTCAAAAAGTACACTGTCTTCCAAAGCAATCATTTGGTGTCTAACATTAGGTTTAACCCTAAAAGCATCTCCTGCCCTCATTGTAATTTTTGTGGCCTTATTGATGTCATCATCTTCGCCAAACAACATTTCAATTTTGCCTGTTTGACAATGAATGACCTCATCCTTGATTGGATGATAATGCCAAGAGCAGCGTTTAGATCGTTTTATGAAAAGGATTTTACCGCAATAAACGCCGTTATAAAGCCAATCTTCATAGCCCCAACCTTTTGGCACATAAACTCGGTTTTCTGGTGGAATGAATGTCATGCTTGTTCCTCTTTGTTTTCATTAAGGGAGTATGTCCTAGGTACAAAAACAGTTAGAACTAGCAAATAAAAAAAGCCCCCGAAGGGGCTTTGGATTAGCGGGCATTGTAAGGGGTTCGCCCTGCACACTCAGGGCCGATGCCCGTAGCGAGAGATTCAGGGTTAGTAAGCTTTCGCCCACATCGCCCACACTTACCAGAATGGCAAGCGTTAAACCCAGCTGCCGTCAGTGCTTCCGTGTTGCCTGCCCATACAAGAGCAAGGGTGCGGTTCAACAATCGCACAGGGAGGGCTTCTCCGCTCATGCAAGATTTTGCAGTCGTGCGGACAAATCCCGTTTCGAGATTCAAGATGCCGAGATAGCTATAGCTGCTTTCGTTGTCCGCACCCGTCATGAACTTGACGAAATAGGTGTCGTTAAAGCCTTTGTCGCCCTTTTTGAAGTTTACCTTGAAGGTGTAGTGTTGCTTCAGCCCATTTTGGGAAGCATATGCCTCAGGCACTTCAAGCGTGAAGGTAGCCTTGCCAGCGGTTACAAAGGACTTGGTGATGGTGGGCAGGTTGGCGGTCATAGTCATTGTTCAGTCTCCTTGGTTAGTGGTTAGTTCGTTACAAAGGTACATCGAGGCGGACAGGAAAATAGTCGAAAAGATTTTCAAAGATTTTTTTACCTAACGACAGCCGTTTTTGTACCTAGGAAACCAAAAAACATTTAGCTCTAAAACCTTCCTTTAAACAATAAAAAAACCAAGGTGACTCTTGGGGTCACCTTGGTTGAAACAATGCGAATTAAGATCAGTTATAGGCTGCTATTTGCCTTAAGCTACAAGTTTTAGAGCGTTAGAATGTTCTGCGTGAGCTTTTTCAAGTTTTTCTGAAAAAGCCTTGAATGGTTGGCTATTTGGGCCATATAGAAAAATCATGCGTTCTTTTTGACTCTGAAGTGACAAGAGTCGGTCACGAGTGTAAACTACTTGAGGCCAAACTGGATTAGCGAAAGCCATGATTAAATCCTTTTCTGTTAGGGTTATGCAGGGTTACTGCAACTAATCATCGGCAAGAAATGGAAATTAGTCGAAAATATTTTAAAAATTATAAGTTATATGTTTTTGTACCTAGATTATTGTTCCAATTCTTGATTCAAGAACAATCCCTATATGGTGTTTTAGTAGTCGCATTTTTTGCAATTTAGAATCGCATTTAATCCACATGGAAACAAGTTCTTCAGTAGGATATTCTTTCAAGATGTTACAAATCAATCCTGAATCAATTTCATTTGGTTTTTCTGAAGATGAAAGCCATTGACGATAAGCTTTTTCCTGCTTATCGTTTGCTGGTGTGTTTTTATATTCTTCAAGCATTTGCTTGATTTCATCATTGTTCATAGGCTTCTCTTAGTTGGTATTAGTCATCCCGCAATGCCCGTCTAACTTGTGCATTGCGGGTGTTGTGGCGTTTGTTGCCACGGTGTTGGTGAATACCATTGCCCGATCTGTGGGGCATATGGCCACGGGCGATTCGATTGGGATCAACCTTGATTGTGAGGATATTTTCGTTTTTGGTCTTGGGGGTCAAAGTAATCATATCAGTCTCCTTTGTTTGGGTTAATTACAAAGGTACATCGACCGAACTTAAAGTTCGGTCGAAAAGATTTTAAATTTTAGTTGTCAAGAATTATGACAACGGCTTCATTCTCATCGACATCAAAGGGAATTTTACCTGCCAGAATTTCATCGACTTGTTTTGGTTCTAAGCCATGATTCCAAGTCTTCATTATATTATGTGCAGCTTTCCTTTGTGATGGAAACTGATAGGCATTTAAAGCCCATTTAAAAACATTTGGAGCATAGACTGCTTCATTGCTACCGAACCTGATGATACGCTTACTCATGATTAAAATCCTTTCTTTTGGGGTTAATATACCATCGTTCAATCAAACAATTCAATCTAAAACATTATTGAACTTTAAAGGGGTAAAGGATTATTCCTTTACCCCTTTTTCATTTACTCATAGTTGTCGCCAAAGTATTCATATCCTTTTTCACGAAGTCGGTTAAAGGATTCGACAAGATGAGGATTTTTTGAATCAAATCCTAAAGCATCACAAGCTGAAACATATTCTGCAAAAAACTCATCGGGTTTGATAAAATCACACACAGCATCGTCTTCAATTGGGATTAAGCTGTTTGCTTTATCAATTTTCCTAAGTGTTTCTAGTCCATATCGCTTGCAAAGCTGTTCTGCAAGTTGAACGGCAATCATCAACAAATCTTCTTCTGATGGTGTTGCCCAAGCTTTAACTTGATTTTCCTTAAACATAAAGTTCTCCTTAACTTATTTTTTAGCATCCTTACTTTTCTACGCCAAAAAGTAGGTCTATTGATACATCGACTAAAACTGATATTTACTCTAGGATTTTTTTAAGTATTTTTCATAAGGTCAAAAAGCACCAAAGTTTTTCCTAGGTACAAAAACAAGATGTATATAGAAATAAAAAAAGCCCCAACCATGTGGTTGGGGCTTTTGATTTAGAGGCTAATCACTTGGCTTTTATCAAATTGCCCTGTACTTTCTGGCGTGGATATGTACCAAGTTCCCTTCTTTTGATAGATATAGAAGCCGGGCTTCAAAGCGTCTAAAATCGCATTTAATCGTGATTTAGTTGTTGGCGTTTGCCAACCACAATTAGACAAGAACATTAGCTTTTCTGACCAATCAATTTCAGCGATCATATTTCCATGAAGCGTTACTTTTGTCACTTCATTTAGAGTTTCAACCTTTGTGTTTGTTGTTGACATCTTGCCTTTATTGGTCACAGCTTTAACCATTTTCTTTTCAATCACTCGCATATCAGTCTCCTTTGGTTTGGGTTTGTTACACAAGTACATCGAAACAAATTGGAGTTTAGTCTAATATTTTTTAAAAATTTTCTTCCCATCCACAAATTTCAAAAAAAAAGTCTAAAACCGTATAAAGATTATGAACTATGAAAACACATTGTAGAGTATACAGCAAGTCACTTATATTCATTGTTTGCCCTAGGTACAAAAACGATTTAATATGGCTATAAAAAAAGGAGCTTTCGCCCCTTTTAATTTTTAACTTATTTCTGAAAAAATGTTAAGTTTTCAATCCTGCAATGGTTTGCAAGTCGTATCGAGTGCCTTCAAAGTTTTCGTAGGTTAGAAGCCCTTCTAATTCCTTTTTAGCTTCGATAAATTGCGTAATGGCATTGGCAGTCTTTTGCAACAATTCTTCATTAGCAAGTATTTCCTTGCGTTTGCTGTTGCGGTCTTCTAATGCCTTGAACCAACGGCAATTGGTTTGGTCTTCAAGCATCCAAGTGGTGTTAATTGTCACATTCGTTTCTGATCGTTCGACCATGAGCGAATTGATTGAGTTTGGTTCGCCACTATTCCAGCAAATATCTGTCCATCCATAGTGCTTTACAATTCGGGCGTTAGGCACACCTGCTTCACGCAATAGCGTTTCATGTCTTGTTGTGAGTTTCTTCCCGTCGTGGGGAATAAGGGTGTCAATAATAAGGCTTGCGATTTCATTGCTTTCCATATCTTTTTCGACAATTTTTTTGAGTTCTTCTACGGTCATTGTTCAGTCTCCTTGGTTAGTGACAATAGTACATCTAGAGAATTGGAAATTTAGTCGAAAAGATTTTTGGGAATTTATTCCCAATATTTTCTTCCACGGAAGAAACTAACAGGAAATTCTATACATCCTGTTTTTAAACCACCGTTCCAATCAAGATTAGGCTTGCCACCTTGTTGACGAAGAACATCTGCCAATTCCTTTGCAATTATTGGTGTTTTGCAAATGAAATATAAAAAGCTTTTTTTACCATAGGTTTCATTTTCAACAAACGATAGCTTTTCGCTATCTATTTTAAAGGTGGATACCTTAAAGCCATATTCATCGGTCTTGATTCTTTTCCAAGATTTAACGAATCCGTTGCAGGCAAGAATGTCCATAGTTTTAGTTGCACTGAGCATTTTTTTCTCCTTTTAAAGGTTTTTAGTTGATTACACCAGTACATCGTTCGTGTTTGAGATTCGGTCGGAAAGATTTTAAAAGTTTTTAGTGAGGAGTGTGAATATTGCCTAGGTACAAAAACAGGATTGATTGAAAAAAAAGGGGGGCTTCGGGGGTGCGGTTATTGTAGGAGTTCACCCTTTTTGCTTGGGCCTCGAATCTTGGAAGAATCGAGGATTTAACCGTGATGGCCCAAAGCGATTCCTCGTCGCTACCGCACCCCCGAAGCCCCCCTTTGCTTATTCTTCATCTTCATCTTCGTAGTCTTCGTCTTCGTAGTCTTCGTAGTCTTCGTCAGATGGGTCGTAGAAGCCGTTCAAGCCCATCATTCGTTCTTCAGCGGCGATGTCAAAGTAATCAGGATCCATTTTCAATTCTCCTTTGTGTTACAAAGGTACATCGACTAGGTTTAAAATTTAGTCGGAAAAAATATTTTCTTAGACTAGATTTGTTTTCGTGTCGATGGTTCTTTGTAAGGAATTGGCCTTACACTAAAGGAAACAAATCATGGAAACTACGACCACTAGCACCTATCGTCTTTATACTTATGACCTTTGGGGCAATTCAGAGGATGGCTTTGAGGTAAACGATATTATGTCCACAGGATTGACATACGATATTCCCGATGAAGCAACAGATGCTGAAATCCTTGCAATTGTTTTTGAGGGTGACAAGGAAAGCTTTGAGGTGAATGGCAATTATTGTTGTAGCGATACGATTTACATTGATAGTGTAGAAGAAGGGGCTCCTGCATATGAGCTTCGAAAAGAGTAAGGGAAAGGCCTGCACAAGCAGGCCTTTTTTTGTTTCATGTGATTTGTTTTTGTACCTATGAACAAGCCCCATTCTTTCGAACAGGGCTTGTGTTGGCAGTTATGAGGCTGGCGCACTTAATCTTCGCCTTCAACATGAACCGATACCGAGTCAGGAAAGTGCTAAAACGACTACCATTATCGGAACTGCCTACAGAATAGATTAGTTCAACACAGGTTATTTTTTTAAATGTTTATTTTTTGTTTTTGATGTTCAACTATAATAAAATTGGAAACACATGATGTTTTTTACCCGATAGTGTAATGGTAGCACAAGAGTTTTTGGCACTCTTCGTCTAGGTTCGAATCCTAGTCGGGTAGAATAAAGAAAAGACACCAGCTTATCTGGTGTCTTTTCTATTTGTCACAAGACTATTTTATTTTCTTTAATTCGAAGAAGATCAATCGCTCGTTTGAGAACTTCCAAATCTTCAACATTATCGTTTGGGATGAATTGAATGATTGTTTCAACTTCAGCTATGAATTGCTTATTGCTCATGTTCAAATCTCCTTGTTGACAATAGTGCATCGACCAAACACAAGTAACAATCGGAAAAATCCACAAGATCAAATTATTGATTGAACACAAGTATCTAGCTTGTAACCATGAAATAGTCATTGATGGTCAAATAAAAAGGCCAGCAATCTTTGCTGGCCTTTTATGGTTAAGCTTTCTATTTTGTTTTATTCCACTCTTTTTCATGAATGCAAATAAGATTCCAATTTATAAAAAATCTTCCAGTTGAGGTTTTTTTAATCCAACCTTTTTTCATCCACAGAAAGCCTAATGCCAACCATCCTTGACAGATAATCTTTTTATTTTGATCGTAAATCCAACCACCTGATTCACCTTTATAACCTAACAAAAAACCTAAATAATTTGCCAAATCTTTTATTGTGGTATCAATTTTACTAGCCTTACACGCCAATTTTTTATTTTTAACTAAAGTTTTATCCCACTCTTTTATATTGTCAGTTATCATTTTTCAATCTCTTTATTAAAGTTTAGTGGATTGCTACATGAATACATCGCTTGGATAGCAAACTTAGTCGGAAAGATTTTTAAAACTTGATGCGGACATATCCTAGGTACAAAAACAAGATTGATAGGCAAATAAAAAAGGCCAGCAAAGATTGCTGGCTTTTTTGGTTAAACCTTCTGTTCTTTTTTGTTTTTTTCTTCCAAATAATTGGAATATTTATCCATATAAGATTTTACCAACGAAACTTCCTCAACAGCGAGATCGTTAGTCAAATCTGGAAAGGCTTCCATTAAATCATGGATTTCTTGCAAAATTCCATCACCATTAAACATACTTCCAACCCAAAAGTAATTTCCACTACCTTGTTGATCGTAATTGACAATCTCTCCTAATGTGTACACCAATGTCGTAAATGTACTCTTGATCACTTTTTTTTGTTTGTCGTTCATTTTTCATTTTCCTTGGTTAAAGTTATTTGGTTACTGCCACACCAATACATCGCTTGGATAGCAAACTTAGTCGGAAATATTTTTAAAACTTGTTGCGGACATTTCCTAGGTACAAAAACGACAAATACAGGCAAATAAAAAAGCCCCTGCCAGATGGCAGGGGCTTTGGGGGCTTTAGTCCACAACCTTTACTTCGGCTTGGACTTTCGTTGCCCCTGAGCGGGTTTTCTTGGGCAGGGCAGCGGTTACCTGCCTTACTTCTGCCATTGCGGTTTCAATATCTTTTAACCTTTCGGCAACTGTTTCGCTGCCCTTTTGGTTCAGCACGATTGCTTCCTGCATGGCTTCGATTAGAAGCCTCTTGGAATGTTCTCGGGTGATTCCCGATTTTTCTAGTACCAAGGCAAGGGTTGAAAGCATTGGAATGTCAACCGTTGGGGTGTATTCACAATCAGCACCCTTAATAACCACACCATCCACTTGGAAGGTTACTTTGCCCTTAACTTCGTGCCTGCCAACAGGCAACGGGGAAAGTTCGATGGACTTGGCGATGGCGGTGAGGATAGCAGCATTAGTCATTTTCAGTCTCCTTGTTAGTGGTTAGTTCGTTACAAAAGTACATCGAATGACAAGGCGAATCAATCTAAGATTTTTGGAAAGATTTTTTAAATCTTTTGAGGATGGATTCTAGGTACAAAAACGGGTTGAATGTACAATAAAAAAAGCCAGCTTACGCTGGCTTAGTGAGGGTTAATTTGTATTTTGTGACATAAAATCTTCGACGACCATATTCTGCCATTCCATGGCTTCGTCAAAATCTTTTGGTTTCTTTTCAGTGGTGTTTTCTTTTGCCCATTTATCTAAATCTACATCACTTTGCGAACCGTCACGAATTATCCAACCCTCGAAGCATCCATCCGTTGAAGCTCCCACAATCCAGCCCGTTGCTCCCTCAGGAAAAAAATCTACTCTGCTAAGATTTCTATGGCAGAAATTGGGAATGTTAATCACAAGATTCTTTTCATCAATGTCTTCGAAATCTCCATCTGACCAACCTATGACTTCGCCTGATTCATCGACAAACATTTTTCCTTCTATCCATCCGCCTTTTTTCAAAAGGCTTACAACTGAATTAAAGGTTTCTCGGTCTTTATAAGTGATTTCACCTTCTAGGTGTGCATAAAAACTCATTGTTCAGTCTCCTTGGTTATTGGTTAGTTCGTTACAAAAGTACATCGTTCACAAACTACTTTTGGTCAAAGAAAAATTCGAGTTTTTTAGAATGTTAGATAATACTTTATTAGTTGATAAAATTTAGTGCGGACATATCCTAGGTACAAAAATAAGATTGTATAGGTAAATAAAAAAGCCCCTGCAAGTTACAGGGGCTTTGGGGCTTTTTTCAGGAATAATCTGCTTCATGTTCATATTCCCGTGACCAATTTTCTTCTACGGCTTTGGATTCATCCCAATTTTTGGGGCGACATCCAAACCAACTACTAGTCATTCCATTAGAGTAAAAAGCTCCCCAATGGTGATTTTTGGGGTCGCCACGCAGGATGATGTCGCCATCGTCGCAACGATGGGTGAATGTTTCAGTTACTCTTTCTGCAACAATGCCATCGCCAAGAAATTCAAGCGTTTTTTCTTTTCGCATATTTCCTCCAAAGTTAGTGATTAGTTACATGATGACATCGAAGCGGAATATGAATCAGTCTAAGATTATTTGAAAATTGTTTTTAATTACTGATATGTGTCTAAAAAGAAACAGGCGTTACCCCTATTAAAATCAATTTGCCCAGAACTGATTTAATCAAAGTATCGCCTGTGTTCTCTATCAATATACCAAAAATTCTTATCTATGTCAACTAAAATTTTTATAGGTACAAAAACAGATTAAGAGAATAAAAAAATAGACGCTACTTCTGTTTTTATCGGATAGCCCATGCCGATTTTTCAGAAAGTAGCGTCTATGGCTTGTTAATTTACTTTAGCCAAAGATGTTAGGCGATTTGCTTCTTCAATAGCATCCCAAAAATGTTTGCTGCCATAACCCTCAGGCATATCTTCCTTTGCCTGTTCTGCAAGGTTAATAAGTGCTTCCAGCAATTCTTCTTTTTTTACATTCTCAATATTGTTCATTTTTTCTCCTTGTGTTACTATTCCATCGTCCACAAACTTGAATCAATCGAAAATAATTTGTTTAATTTCCAATATATCCCAAAGCTCTACCCCAACGATGCACTCCCCGCCATTGCCTTTTATCCATTGCATTGACGATTTTATCAACGATGAGATCTAAACGCTTGGCCTCAATTTTGGATTCTTCTACTGATCCCGGTAAATCGAAATCAGCTAAAAAGGGTATGCACTGATGCTGACCAATTGGGCTAACATGAAAGGCTACCATACGCCAAACATAGGCGGTTCTTCCAGTTTCCAAAGTAGGATGACGCAGTTTCCTACCATCTTTTTCAACAATGTTATATTCAATCTTAGGCTTTGCTGCCCTTAACAAGCCCTTGTTCTTGCCTTGCGTGGCGATAATACCACTCGCAATGGCAAATTCTTCTGGTGAAAGGTGATCAAGAGGAATAGCAGGCATCATGGCGAGTCTCCTTAGGTTAGTTGTTTATAAAGGAACATCGTCACGAAATTAGGATTAGTCGGAAATATTTTTTAAGTTTTTAAGCTTATGACTTATAGGTACAAAAACAGTTAAACACAATTGCCTTTACGGCTTTTTGATTGCTGATTTCAGGGGGATCTTGTCACCGCTTTGCATACGAACATAGTTGTAAAGCTTTGGGATTGTGGTTAAAACTCCACACACTTCTTTTGTTTCCCATTCATAAGGATTGCTTTTGTTGAATGATTGATTTTTTTGCTTAAGTGTTTGCAATTCTTCTTCTGGAACAAGCATAGGATCAAAGCCAAAAAAAGAAACATTATCTATATCAATTCCTTGTTCCTTTGCTTCAGTCCACATTTTCAATTGGTTTAGAAGAACTTTCTTTTCGTTAGTTGCATCTTCTATTTTCTTCATTATTTTTTGGATCATAGATTATTCCTCATCTTGATTTTGAATGATTCTTTCAAGACCAATATATCCTAGGCGAAGATTGTAGGTAAGACGGTATCCGTCTTTTTCTATTACATAATCGCTATTTCCACTTGAAGGTTTCTCGGATATTTCACCTTCCCCACAATCCCACTGGCTAAGGTATTCGATTGCGGCATCTTCACCATTGTTGAGAATTTCCAATGGTTCAACTGCATCGTCGCCTTGGGCAAAAACAATTTGTTGATACGCCATGTTCAAGTTCCTCGGTTAAGTTACAATATACCATCGACGCAAAAACTAATTCAGTCTAAGAAAATAATTAAAACTTATAGCTTGAACCTTTAAGATATTCAATTGCATAAGGCCCTGCACATTGCCAAGTGGCTTCATTCAAGACCGTTCCACGAGCGTGTTTAGCTGGCTTTTTCCAACTTGCAGGCTTGTGGATATCTCCAGCAACAACTGGCCCAAGTTCTTTTGTTTCGAAGTTTTGAAGGGCTATCCATGCGTACACGGATGACGACGAACAATCAGATTTTACTATCTTGCACCATTTTTCCTTGTATTCAATGTCAATTTTCGGTTTATTCAAGGAAGATAAATGTTTATCGTAATACTCATTCATTTTGGATTGAAGATTAGCCACAAAATCATTGATTGCAATTTCAAGTTCCATTGTATTTCTCCATTGTGTTAGTGTTACATCAACACATCGTTTCAATTGCAACTTTGGTCGGAAAGATTTTTAAGTTTTTTATTGTATCAACCTAGGTACAAAAACAGCAGGATAAACAAAAAAAGAGAGAATTTTACTTCTCTCTTTTTCCCCTTAAGCCATTACTAATTCCAATCGCTTTTTGTTTTCGATTGTTGCAAGAATCTTTTTCTTGCTTGTTCCGTGTGCTTCAAAAGCAACTGTAATGCCAGTTCTTTCAAGAGAAGTAGCATTCATGCAAATTTTACAATCGGCACAAGTAAGCTTGCGGCTTGTTTGGTTCGGGCATGGCAAAAGCTTGATACCGTCTTTTTCGTAAAGCTTTTCCCTTTCGAACTTATCAACAACAATAGCGGAAGCGTAGCCTTTTTCTTTTGCTTCCAATACTTCCATAGGCGTTTCACAAGACGCAAGAACACTTTCGCCAATCCAACTTTCACGGCTTACTTTACGCCATGCGTGAGTATAAGTCCAAGCCTTACGGCCTTTTTTGCGACGATGGCGTTTCATTGCACTAGCAATAATTGTTGCGGCTTCATTGGTTTTGCAATCGCCAACAACATGAACACGCAAGTCAAAATTACCAGTAAGTCCATCAATTAAAGATGCTTCCTCTTGAGCAATTGAAACAGGATCATTATCAACTTCCTTGTTAAGGCGTTGCGTAGTTACATTAGCAAAGCCATGTTCGGCATAACAACCTTTGCCCAAAAAGGGGCAATCGCTATCGCAAGATTTTTGTGAAGCATAAGTCGCTGAAACAAATCCAGTTTTTGGGTTTTGACTAACTTCTACAGCGGTTGAACTTGCCATATTCGACTCCTTTTGTTGGTTTATTGTTACAAAAGTACATCGAACAACAATACAATTTAGTCTAATATTTTCTTGTACATTTTTTTCGCCAATATGTTTGCTGTTTTTGTACCTAGATAAGAATTCAAAAGTGACTGCCTGAGAGTTCAAAGTCTCTCAGGCAATAATTTAAAAATGGGAATCATGCAGAGGAAAAGGATATTCCGATCTTTCTACCTGTACTGCATTAGCATCTTCACCATTGGGATATGCTGAATATGCTTGTTCTTCAGCATGATCTTCATCTTCAGCTAAACAATAAAAAGAAATTTTAAACTTATCCCCTTTATCTTCTTTCAATGTCACACGATAACAATACTGCATAGCTAGTATCCTTTGTTTAAGTGTTATGATTTAAAATTATTTACATCCAACTTTTCCTTGACTGATTGCACTTCTTCTTCACTGTATTCCTTGAAGTATCCTATGTTAACATCTAAACATTCATTAACATCGTCTATAGTTACTATACATGTAAGACAGTCCATGTTGAATTAGCTGCAATTCCCGAATAGTAAAGTTTTTCATCGCATTCTCCTTTTGTTGTTGATGACAAAAGGACATCGAGTGACAATAAGGATTGGTCTAATATTTTTAAAAATAAAAAGAGCCCGCCACAAAGAGTGAACGGGCTACACACGGATCGACAATGTTCAGAAGTTATACTACCATTTTAAACCACTTTCAATAGTAATATCTGGTGGGCCTTTATAAGGCGATGTTTCCTTAAGAATCAAGTTAAAACTGTGTTCCACCTTCACAGGATTTTCTCGATAAAAACAACGCTTACAACCAACTGAACAAAAGATTAAAACTATGCACAAGATTCTCACAAGACACCTCCATGCGTCTTTAATTTTAAAAAATGACTAATAGTCGGAATTTTGATCTTTTAATTCCATGCTATTAGTCGCAAAAAGCAACGAACACACCAAAAAAACTGAGCTTATGATGGAAGCAAATCCATCTATTGCTATGTCATTCATGTCATTCCCCCTTTCCTACATTCTTTATCGGCATTTTGAAGAAATAACTTTAGAAAAAATCAAAAATTATTCTGTAGTACTTGGCTCATCAACAGAATGAAAACGAGCAAACACACAAGGAATTTCAGTAGCACCCATCGTAGGATTATCAGGAAAAATTAAACTAAAAAACTCCAAAGCACCACTGTGATAGGCTTTCACCTTAGCATCAAATACAGTGCCCTTATCCACCCTAGAACCATCTGACTTTGTAAATGACTTACGACAAAGCATAGTGTACACACGATCATTACTCATTAAAAAACTCCTATTTAAAGTGGCAGTTTGGAATTTACTTCCTGAAACATACCACGAATATTGAAAAATGTTTATTTAACAAAACAAAACTCACCAGAGTCTTGTTCTTTTTCTTTGTTAGTCGCCAATGCCGTGATAGTGCATGATGACAATGTTGCCATTTGTTGGCGTTTCCCGATTAACTTCCAAAAGTGAACAACTGTAACCACATCCACCAAAATGACTAGGCGGAAACCTTTTGTGAATTGCTTGGCCAATACGACAGCCAAGCTCAGAATCAGTCAGACTTGCTTCACAAGTAAAAGGAATTGAATCATAAACATTGTCAGAATACGAAGCTTGCTCAGTCTTGATTGTGGTAAGACGGGCAAGATGAAGAACATTAGCCATTGTAGAGTACTCCTTTGAACCACTTACTGGGTGGTTACACAGGAACATCGACATAAGATTTGGTTTAATCTGAAATATAAAAAAAGAAAAAAGCCTGCATAAGCAGGCTTAGAGTATTCAGCGTGGAGTATTCGACAAACAATATTTTAGACCTTAGCATCTTCTGTTGAAATGTCGTGACTAATGATCTGAATGTTTTCTTTTCCGAAGTCTCCGAAGAACTCAGGATCTTGATATAGTTTCTCATTCAAATAATCAGCAATCTTTTCCTTGTCGCTTGAATGCAAAATTTCAGCAGGTACAATTAAGTTAATACTTACCTTAATTTCGCCAAATTTACCAGCATCCAAGTCATTTAAATTCTTCATGTAGATTACTCCTTATTGGTTAGTGAAGACAATATTTCATCGGCTCAAAAACCAATTCAGTCTAAGAAATGTTAAAAGTTTTTGGATACTTTGGATTGGACTTTTTGTACCTATACAATTATTTCCATCACGCAACCACAAATGGAAATGATATTTTGCTTTGAACAAATGCCTTGCATTCATCTTGCGTTTTGAAACGAGGTGAATTTACTTCAATTTGAACAATTCCTTTCCAATCACGAATTTGCAAATACCAAATAAATCCCTGTTCCTTGCTTTTAGTAAAAGAACAGGGATAAAATCTAAAATGTCTAACATTAAAGGGTTTTAATTCCTTTTTTTTCTGTTCAGCACTCTGCCTTTTGTGCTTAAGCTTTGCTTCAGATTCCTTCCAGTTCATACCCTTTGACATGTTAAGCCTTTCAAGCAACTTGCAACTTCGGCCTTCCACGACGCAACTTAATTGGTTTACCAGCAATGGTACTGCTAATATACCGAGCTAAAGTTGGCAGACTCAACTCCAATCCAATTTCCTTCAAAGCTTTTTGACCTTCACGCAAACCATAAGCCCGAACAATTGCCTTGATGGCACGGACTTGAATCCCTGTAAACTTGTTCGGTCTACCACGCCTTGCTGTAGACATAACATTCTCCTTTCCCTGAATTAACTGGAACAAACCTTTTGTTCCTTCTATACAGCACATCTGCTGTACAACCATAATAATCTAAGATTTTTGTTTATTTCAAGGTAAATAAAATAATTTTTTTTATTTTATAGCAAAAAAATAAAACATTATTATGATGATCAACTTTTTTTGTATAAGTTATAATCACTTGATTAGCGGTGAAAAACGGCCATTTACATAAAAAATATCATTGTCTCACAAAAGAGACAGAGCATTTACAAGTTGGGCATTTATAGAAATTATTTGCTGGTGGCTTGCGATAACGCTGCCACTTTTTTTTACATATATTACATTTAGCGACAAATGGGGCATCTTTATGGAATGTATTACTTACAGATTTGCATCGCTTAGGCTTTGCACCTATTTTTAAACACATTGACTTCCAGATCTGGTCATGTCCATGATTTGGGCCAACCAAAGCGTGTGCAACCTCATGTAATATGGTGTCAACAACTTCGCTTTCTTTTCCAATTTCAAGGTGTTTTGCTGATATTGAAATTATTTTTTTGTTATGTTTGCAACAACCAAGTCTACTTTTAGCATTGTCCATGATAAGCTTCCATGAATTTAATCCATGGTTATCCATTATTTTTCTAGCTTGATGAAGGAGTCTCGTCATTTTTTGAATCAATGTTTCTTCCATGTTTAATTCCTTTATGGTTTGCTGGGTTCTGATTTTTATTGATTGCACTTGATATTGCTTTAAATCTTTTATCCAATTCCTTTTCAGTTATTGGGAAATAAATTATTTGAAAGCTTCCATCACCAACGCCATTGGTCGAATAATCGTAATTATTCAAATACATCATGGCACAATTCTTTATGACCTTTTCTAAAATCAGTCCTTCTTCAAAGACATCTGTGCGAACTATAATTTTTCTCTTGTTTGAATGAATATGTTCTACTGCAAAAACATCTTCAAGCAATTGTTTGAAATTTTCTATTTTCATTTCACATTTTCTTTCTATATCTTTATCGATTGAAAACAGATATCAATCGGAAATTATTTATACTTTTTTCAATTACTGGACTGACAATGTAAAAAGCCACGATAATTCGTGGCTTTTATAGACTAAAAAAGATTTGTATCTTCTATGCAATTGCTTGCAACCTATCCAATTCTTTTTTCATATCTTTAATTGAAAGAGCAAGATAGAAATCATCACTTACCCATCGACTATTTTTATTCACAATAGCAAGTATCTTGCCATTCAATTCTTTCTTTTCATCAGATGGATTATCTTTTTCATCCCAAAGCTTTGCTTTTTTGCAAGCTTTGGCGAAATGATTTTTACCAACAACTTCATCGGCAAGAATCATTCCATTGATAATTATTCCTTTGGAGTCTTTGATTTCAGCAACACTTGCTTTTCGCAAAATGTTGCTGAAATATTTTCCTTCTACCACAACAAACTTTCCGATTTTCTTTTCTTTCATTTCATCCTCTCTTTCTATATCTTTCAATCGATTGAAAACATATATCAGTCGGAAATTATGTATACTTTTTTTCAATTACTGGACTGACAATCTTTCCTTCATCAGTGACATGTAAAAAGAAAGAATCAGAAATGACTGCTCGTACAATCCCTGCTGATTCACCAGTTATAGTCCAAACATCAACTCGCCAACGATTGTCAAATACATTGACGGATCGAACCTTTAAAAGGTTACTTGGCCTGCCCAATGCTGCCATAAGATTTGTAGAAACAGTATCCACCAACGCTACACCAGTAAGTTTGTTTTTCTTTACTTCAGGGTCTTTAACTGCTTTCATAATTCGTCTCCTTGGGTTATTGACATTAGATCATCGTTCGATTTACGCAATCAGTCTAACAGAATCTGCCAATTTATATACAGGATTGTAAATCAATACTGGAGATTCTGCATTATCACTCAGAAAAACAAATTCTGCTCCCAACAAAGGCTTTCCTTCTACATCTACAAAGCTATCAAGCTTATATGGGTTGTAATAAGCCTTGACTCCATTTTCCTTAATTTTAATGAGCATCTTTTCTGTTTCGAAAGGATTTACGACTAGACTTCCACGAACACCAGCATGTACATTCTTCTTTTTATCTCGTAAAACACGCTGCCTGCCAGATTCATTAACAAAAAACTCAGCGTCCGAGATTAACAAGCATGGACTATGTAAAATAACAACGCCCTTGCTCTTAAAACTGTATGTCCGCTCAGCAAAATGAAGATTCCGATAAGCATCACCTTTAATTTTTCGACCTTGAATTTTTCGCATAACAGTCTCCTTTGATTTGGTTTGGTTTCGTTACACAAGTCCATCGTAAAATTTCATGACTTAGTCTAACATTTTTTAAAAATATTTTCCTAGGTACAAAAACAATAGAATAATGCTTGTGGCAAAAAGCCACAAGTTATTGCCTCATCATTATTTACGCCATGATAAAATCAAGAACACTTATGCCGTGATGCAATCAAGAACACTTATACCACAATACAATCAAGAATGCTTATGCCATGATGCAATCAATAATATTTATGCCATGATGCAATCAAGAATGCTTATGTCATGATGCAATCAATAATATTTATGCCATGATGCAATCAAGAATGCTTATGTCACCTTTGTCAAATTCTACATAAAATTCGGCTTTTTCCATGACTTCATTCCAATCATGATGATAAGTTTCACACCACCTCATTAGATCTGAAAGTACTTGGACTGGTCCAGTGTACGGTTTATGTTCTCTAAGAATACGAGCAGATTCTACATTCTTTTTAAAATCAATCGCATGATAGTCACAATAATGAATGGCATCAGCCACCACTTGTGCAGGATCATTATCAAAGAATGGTTCTTGAGCCATAAATTTTGAAACACTGTCACTGGCAATTAACCTATCGAATCGTTGAACAGAATCATTGTACATTATTAGCTTCCTATATTATGTGATTCCCAATCTGGTTCATCAATCATCCACTCATTTTTGCATTCATCTAAGCTGTCGTATATTTCACAACTATTAAAGTCATAAATATCTCCAACATTGTGAACGCCTATTACATACTTTCCATCATGTTCTCCCAAATAAACACCATAACTGTTATTGGGATCACACTTACAAAAAACAGCATGCCATCTACGCATGTTGTAAAGTCTTGTTTCTTCAGGCCCATAGTCCCATTCATTTTGATAATCCCTTTGCTTTACTTCTTCAGGCAATAGCTCTAAATAAACTTGTGCCTGCTCTTTCGTTCCCTTTTTCATTTTGCACCGTCTTCCATCCACTTGGATACGGTATCTTCTCTCTCTTTACGCAATAGCGTTTCGTTTTCTTCATCAAATCTAACTGCACTACAGGGCACAAGATATTGTCCATTCCACTGCTTTCCAAAAGTTTGCAAAAATTCCTCATTCAACGCAGGAAACTGAGGATCTTGTTCTAGCATGCAAAACATAAAATACTCATTGCCATTGACAACCTTGCTCCCTATTTTACTCCATATTAAATCCCCTTCTTTCACTTTAAGAGGACCATAGAATTCCTTTCTAAACTTAAAAAGGTATTCACGATTTGAAAATTTCACCATATACGCCTCTCTTCTCTGTAATGCCGATAGCCTCATCAAGGGCCTCGTTATGTCTTGTCACACGATTTAAAACTTTGTCAGCATATTCCACACAAATTTGCTGATGTACCTTATCCCCAGCTTTAAGGCCTTCCTTGTACAAACGATGATTGTTAAAATGATCAACAAAGCTGAGCTCATCTTCTTTTAAAAATCTAACAAATTCGTCAGGCACTAACCCTAATATTGCAGTTTTACACACAAGCCCGTCTTCATAGACTGCTTCAGCAATATCGATTCCAGCCACAAGTGGCTTGCCAAAATCAACTTCCACAGCATTGCTTTCTTCAAACAAAGCTGCAGTGGAAACCTTGAGCTTATGTGCAATTGTCTCCAAAGCTTCAGTGCTCATAAGAACCACCTTGCCGCTCTTGCTGGAGACCACACCTATTTCTTTCGTTTTCATTTATATCTCCTGTGTTAGTTCATCGAATACTCTACGCATTTAGTCTGATTGTTTTTCAAGACATTCTTCACCAACACCTGCGTAGTCCAACAAACCATTAGCTTTTAAGTCACTTCCGATAAAACCCCAACAACTGTCAACTTCATTGCCCTGAGCATCAAATGCTTTAAACCCATAGCAATTGCCTTGCAAAAATTCATTGTAAATCGAGACTTCATTTTGCAAAACATTCAAGGCATTCAGCTGAGCACTGTCACTAAAGTTCCCATACTCGCTGATTACCTTTTCTTTCGTAACAAAAATAATCCCAAGTTGGCCACTATCCCAAGGGCAAGAAAAAGGTTTTGTGCTTATGGATATGCCACTGTGATCATACATGTAAACTGGCAAAAACAAGGCTTCAGTCTCAGCAAGGTGCTCACGAAGTTCTTCTGGGCTATCGAACCCGTGCTTATCACCAAGCTTGTAACGCTTGTGAAAAAAGGCCATAGTTCCTAAATTATCATCTTCACGAGGGCTAGTTGCGTCCTCATCATTGTGAATTTCAAGTGTACTACCATCTTGCAACTTAATCGTTTTAACTTTCATGGGTATTCTCCTTTGTTTGTTATTCCTACCAATCCATCGTCTGTAACCGGGGATAGGTCTAAGATTTTTTCAATTTTTTTAATTTTTTTTTAGATTTGTTGTTTTTGTACCTAGGAAAATACAAAAACAAAAAGGGCTGAGAGTTTTTAGCTCTCAGCCCTTTTCTTTAGAACCCGATAAACGGCTGGAAGAAAGTCCAAACGGTTTCGGTAATGTTTAAAGCCTCGCAGGTCTGAAAAAACAATTCTGCAAAATCCATGACTACACTCCTTGGGGTTATTGGAAAGGCTTCTCTTTCCTTTCCTTCACTAATCCATCGATCAGTGAAGGAAATTAGTCGAAAAGATTTTAACCAATTCCAGAAATTTCTTTCGCCATGTAGACCGAAAGATTCAAGATGAAGTCTTGCAGGTCTCGACTGAAGTCAACTGCACCAGTGACATGATGAACAACTTCTTCCATTGCAGTTGTAAGCAGTTGTTGAGTCAGATTGTGCCATCCAGTTTGAAGAGCACCACTTCCAGCAATATCTTGATTGATATAGACAATGTTATCACGGTAATAACCGAGAGTTTGTCCGCCACCATCCATTACTTTGCGGAAAGTCTTTACAACAGGACGAGCCTTTCCATTGGTGAGTTTATATTTCTGGATAACACCCCATACAAAGTCTACAGCTGCATCAGCATCTGGAGTAGAATCAAAGATCTCTCGACCTTCCCGTTCATCATTCGTAAGAACAGCATCAGGAGTCTTAACACCCTGAGTCTTTGCAGCCCGAACGATCCCTTCAGGAGCTTCGATGATCTTGAAACCCTTCCTTGCTGCCTGCATACCACCCTTTTGAGTAGTGATAACAGCATTTGAACCCGCTATTTCTTCAAAGCTTTCAGCCCAAATTTCCTTGTTTCCATACTGAAGAGCGGATTCGCTGAAACCAGCTTCCCAAACCTTTAGCCCATCAATAAAAGATTGCCAAAGAGCACCAATCACATCCTTGTTGGAATTGGAAAATGCCTTTGCAGCTTCCCATTGTACTCGCCAATCATCAACCTTGCGACTTTCATCTAATTGGAGATTCTCAAGGTTATAGTCAAACAGGCTAGGTGTATCATCGCTTTCGAATTCACGCACACGAACACCACGACGATAAATAACTGCTGTTTGGCGATTGCCAAGATTGCGATTACGCTTAGGAAGAATCGTTTGATTCAACAGTTCAGGTTCACTAAAGTGCAAGAACCATTTGCCGATATTATGATAGAAGTTAAACACTTCATCATTCATTGGCACGAAAACACGAGTACATCCCGACTTTGCACGAACACGAGCTTCACTTACAACCTCAACGGTTACATTCTTGTAATCTTTCGCAGTCTTGCGATATTCGTTTAATGCTTCTTTTATTTCATACCATTCATTACTATATTCTTCAAAAGCATTAGCCTTGTATTCAGGAGACTTATCCTTCCAAAAAGTTTGCAAGAAAGAAGCTTCACCTTCTTCCACTGCACGGTCAATGGCATTAGATACAAATTCACGAAGAGCAAAATCAGTGCTCAACCAATCAGTTGCACCGTGCTCAAGTACAAAGCCAAGATCTTCAGTGCCAGTGCGAGATTGACCATTGGCCATCTTGCCACTGTATTGAACAACTACTCTATTGAACAAATGTACACCAAGACCACTATCGACATTTTGTTGTCTGGTTTTGAATCCGAGGCGTAAATTGCCACAGAAGATATTGGGTTCAAGACCCGCACGAAGAAGAACGGCAACGCCGTGCTTGTTTCCAGTGCCGAACTTACCAATCGTTCCAGTATTAGAGGAATCCCGCTTAGTGCTAGCACCCAAAAGGGTAAAAGCTTCTGAAGGAGCAACGCCGGGATTTTCGATCATCAAGAAAGCTGCCATCTGTCTTCTCCATAGTTAAGGTTAAAGTTACAAAAGACCATCGTTTTAATTCCCTGTTTGGTCGAAAACATTTTTAGAAATTTTTATTTCTTTTCATATTATTCGATGCAGGCCGTAAATTATTTCCCCTAATTCAAAACAATCTGTTTTTGTACCTAGAAATGAATTAAAAAAAAACCGCCCCTGCCAAGGAGGTGAGGCAGGGGCGGGGAAAGTCTGGAGTGGGTCAAAGGAAGGTAACCCCCACTCCAGCTTGCATTATTTGCTGCGCTCACACCGTGCATAGATCTTTTCAGGAGCTACAGCAAAATATTTGAACAAAGCAGGACACAACCAACCCTTTAATCCTTCATTACTTTCATACCAATTCCCGCCATGCTCTTCGTAAAGTCGAGTCAACTCTACCTGCTTGCCGGGGAAAGGAGTTTTACTAAATGTAAGATTAAAACCCTTTTCTGCTTCCTTAACTGGTATGCCATTATCTTCTAAACATTTTTCTAGAATTTCTGGAATACCCGATACAAAGGCTTCTCGTACTAGACCTGTTCGGTCATCGTCAAATACCCATGTACCATAATATTTGTAAGGATGCAAAACCAAAATACTATTGCTATTGACTCCGGTAGGCTTTTTCTTTGCGCCAGATTCAATTGCAAATAAATCTCTAACACTTTTAAACATGACACACCTTCTTTCTGTGGTTTCTACCACTCTTTACATCGGCTTATCGCCGAATGATTCATTCCAGTCGGAAAAATTCTCTAAAATTCTTTCAATAAAATATTTTGCGTCTTCTACCTTGGCCTTTGTAATGCTAAACTTTTTTGCCCTTACATCCTGCTCCACTTCTAACAATAATGCCTGAGCAGTTTTCAAATGAAGCAGGACATAGTCTACATTCATGAAACAAACTCCAACACTTCTTCTGTCTTCAGTTCTGGGAAAATATTCACAATGTTGTTGACTTCTTCCACACAAGAATTCCAATTAGAAGAATTTTCATATTTCCCCTTCCAAATTTGCAAGTGGCCTAAAGGGTTTCTCAAAGCAATGCCAGCAGTTGTTTCATTGTGAATCATAGCACCATAAAGCAACTTCACTCGCTTATAAGGCTTGAAGTTATCAATCAGATTGCTGTGACTGTTGATGAAATCATACAACTTGCCAGAATATACACAGATTTTTTCTTTAGTATCCTGATTCACACTATAGGCCCAAATATCCGCTTCTGCATTAGAACCTTTAATGTCGTAATGGAATTCGGTGTCGCCGTGATCCTTATGACTCTTAGTAATTTCAGCGTTCTGATTGGCCCTAATAAACTGAGTAGCCAAATCTCCCTTACTGGGATTAGTCAACATCTGGTTGAAATAAACCGCCGCCCCTTGAGGATATCCATCATAATGGATATAAATTGTAGTAGTTGCCCTGTCTTCAAACTTATAAGTCGCACGAGTGCTCATTTTCAATTCTCCTTGGTTATATCAATCCATCGATTCAAATTGTCAAACAGTCGGGAAAAACTTATATTTTTTTACAAACCTGATAAGATTTTTAAATCTTACCTGCAACCTTCATCTCTAGCATTTCTTGATAAATGGTCATGGCTACAGTCTTTTCAGCAAGAGACCTAGACTCAAACTGCATTGGAGTATCACCAAGAATCTTATAAAGCTGCTGAGCGTCATCTTGAGATAACCTACCCATTGCAAACATTAGACTCTTCAATTCTTGACACTTAGCATGTTCTTCAAGATCAAGCGTCAAGTTGTTTGATAGATTTTCAATCTGATCGACACTTAGATTCTTATCTTTGATTCTTTGTTCGATCTTGTTAATAGCCAATTGAATCTTATTCATCGCCAATTCCTTTCGTAAGATTTGATTATTTGTTCAATCGCCTTCTTCTCTTTCTCTTTGATTCTTTGTTCGATCTTCTCTTTGATTATTTGCCACGGTATCATTGCTAACTCCTTTGGGTTATAATCATCCATCGTTTAAAGATTTGAATCAGTCGAATATAATTTAAATGTTTTTAAGAAATATTCTCAAATCTAATTTGTGACACAATAAGTTCATTATTTTGAACATCGATGTCGATAAAGGCATCATCAAAAATCATTGTAAAACGAGTCTCGGCAGTTTCGGACAAGGAAACATAACCTTTAAAATTAGAACCATCTTTTTTCGTTTGTTTCAGAAAATTTTCAAAATTCATAAATCACTCCTTTGGTTAGTTGCTACATCTATCCATCATGTAAAATCATAAATCAGTCGAATAAATTATTCCTATTTTCTTTTAAAACTAAATAAAATGTCTTCCATATCTTCCCCGATATAAGATCCAAACAAAGAAGACTCATGGATTTTATCCAAGTTTTTCTGCCATCGCTCACTGTATTCGTCGTCTTTTATAAACTTTTGAAAAAAGTTAGACATATTGAGCATGAGAAGCGAATGTTCAATGTTAATACTTTCAGTAAAAACATTCCAACCAACATCTGCGAAGTTAGCCAACCCCTTTGTTTGCAAATAAGGAACTAACCTATCATCACAAAACTCACATTGAATATCATCCTGTTTATTTGCTCCAAAAGAACAAGCAAAACATCCTTTGGCTTTACACTCCAAGATACAACGACTTAACAAACCACATGAACTGTCGGGAGTAGTCCTCACAACTTCGGTAAGAATGAATTCCTTGCCACTCTTAACTCGAAAACTGTGTTTGTAAATCCTACCACTTTTCACAACAGAATCAGGGATACTCTCAACGCCCAATAAATGAATTTCATTTTGAGAACAAAGAATGTTTATGAGTGTGCAATGAACTGATTGGAACATGCTGCAAAAACTCAAACTCTCCCGCTTTGGAAAAGCATGACACATCATACCCGCTTGGATGTAGCGTGGAACACGACCAGTTTCAAGTGCCTTACCAACAATCGTTAAAGCAACATCTCTTAACATCTGAACCTCCTTGTGATTTACCTCACAATCCTTATTCGAATCAACATCGAAGAGATTCAGTCGCTAATCAAAAATTTTCAAAAAATAGATTCAGGTTTTTGTACCTAGGACATGTACTAATGTTCACCATAAACAAGTGAACACTGTTTTATGAAGTGAATTTGTTTTTGAGCAGGTTGATCTCATCTTTGTTCATGCCAAAGGAAGGATCGCCAATGATTCCACCATTAACATCTTCTAGAGTGATAACGAGATGATTGATTGCAAATTGAACGAATCTGCGTTCTTTTTGGTTTAGTTCAACGACGCACATTTCTGGGGCTAACTGTCCACAAGCCATGCAAGAATGATCATAGGGATCTACATGCCGTATGCCTTCACATTTTAAGCACATGCCTGTATGAGGAAATCCTTTATTCTCAAGGAACTTCCAGACTTCCTCAGCACCACCTTTATCATAAATGAGAATGCATTCACGATAAAGTCTTTCAACTTCTTCTTTACTAATCATTGTTGTCCTTTAATTTTTAGCAACCAATTGTCTGGCTGAAATCTGATCCTTAATCATTTGTTTGAACCCAGCAAGGGTTACTGGATATCCTAGCCTTGCTAGTTCCTTGCGGATATGTGGCACAACATAGCCTTTAGTTTCTAATGCACAAATTGGAGCTTGACCAGCATCAAGCATACCAAAATACTCGGCAGGAGTAAAATTAGCCACTAAAAACTTCTTGAAATCGCCTATCCCATTTTTGGAATATTTGAATCGAGCAACAAACTTGCTTTGATAAGTGATAATATTACTACAAATATGAAAGTCTTCTTTTTTCCAATCATTCTTAGCCATTGTGCTTTCCTCCTTTTAATGATTAGGCTGACACTAGACCATCGATGGAATTCAGCACTCAGTCTAAAAAAATAAAAAGTTTTTTTACACCCGTTCTTGTACCTAGCAGAGAAGAATAAGCTGCACCAAGGCAGCTTATTTTTTTTCATTTGCACTTATTCTTTTTATTGATTATCCAATCTCCTAAACCAATAGGAGACTGCTTTGTGTAATCTCGTATTGCTTCATCTTCACCACATGATGAACATATCTCATAGTCGGCAACCCGTGAAAGTGCTCCCGGATATTGCCCTACCATTTGAGCGTTTGGAACTAATCCCCCACAACGAGGACACTTATTATCTTTCGCCTTAATCATTAGTTAATCCTTTCTAAAGTTAAGAGACCCCTCTTTTTTAAGAGGGGTCTTTCTGATCTACAAACTTAAACACATTGCCATCATCACGACGAATTCTTGAATACAAGTTCTGAAAACCTATTCCAAAAGCATTCGCCATGTCGTGGACACTATCAAACAATTGCCCAGTAGGAACATGTAAAATTGCACGGGCACGACTTCGAACCTTACGCTGGGACGCACTCAGCTTCTGCTTTTGCTCTGGTGTCAGCGACATCCCCAGTCTCCAATTTTGTCTTCCCGCCATTTTTCAATACTCCCAACTTACTAAGAATAAATTGCTTTGCTTTAACAGCGTCACCTATGACATCCATTAAATACTTAGGTTCAGCTTTCAAAGCACTAATCCAATGTTGAATATACGCTGCATGATTATCAAGATAAACAGCAACTGTACCAAAATAATCTGCCAATAAGATAGATGCAAATTCTGCAACTAACTCTTCACGGGCATAATTAGCACCATTCAACTTTTCATTAGTTTGATGCCTGTCACATCGACCCCTAATCATGGTAGCATGAACACACTCATGAAATAAAGTCGCATAATAAGCATCAGTCGAAATAAACTTTTGCATAGGTGGCATATACATTATGTCTTTTTGATAATCATAACTTGATGCCTCATAAGAATCGGACACTAAAAAAGTGCAACCAAGTGCATCAGGAATGCTATCCAACACGGGAATCTTGAAATAAGATTCACCATATTGATCCACAATTTCTATTGGTACTCGCTCAAACACTACATGACTCGACAAAATCTCTCTCGACAGTTCCAAAAACCTTTTACCATTTTCTGAAACCGATTCAACTTGACTCATGTTGAACACATGAAACCACTTTTGCCTCCACTCAGTAGTTACATTGCCACTACTATCAATCTCTTTATTTTCATTCCATGAACAAATGCTTGTGCTCTTTTCCCCTTTTTTAACAACACAATCATTCTCTAACCACTGTTTGTAAGTAGCAAACCATCCACTTGTCCAGCCATTAAGACCAATGTTAATCAAAGCGGAAAAATAGTTTTTACCCTCATACTTCCTAAGACTCACTATGTTCGCAGGATTAGCATGAATGTTAACATAACCACCTTCTTTGCGACCACCACCATAAACCGTTCGCCATGGAATATTACCTGCCTCCAACTTCGCTATAATCTTATTCGCAATATCCAATGATCTATCAATAGCCATAACAAAAACTCCTTGTAACTTCAAGACACAGCACTCACAACGCATGAATAAACTGCAACTTGATATACTATTTCTACCAAAAAGGTAACAACTTGTCAACTTAATTGTGACAAATTGTCACCTTTTTTTCAAATTTAAGTATTGATCACTTTTAAAAACAAGGTTATCTGCATGAGAAAGGGTAATATGTCACAAAGAACAGGATCATAAAACCTTAGTTTATAACTGTTTAAAGTTGATGCCCATTCAAGAAACGCCCAAATCTGCAATAAAATTGTTGCAAAAAAAGCCTTGGGTTCAACTAAACACTCAAGCAGAGTTGCTGTAATGCAAAACGCAGAAAATATCATCCTAAAAAAATGAATCATGAAGCACATCCTTGTGAAATCTGACCAAACAAATCCTTGTTTGGCTAAATAAATCTACTATTACAACTTTTCTTTAGACATATCCTCAATAATTTCAACCCATTCCTTAGCACTTAAGCCATCAAGTCTATAAGTAGATAAACTGCATCTACGCCAACATTCAGCACCTCCATCATAAACATACCATGACCCACCAGCCTTAGCTATTTTGTAAGGCAAACCCCTATTCAATAATTCTTTTCGAACTTCTGCTGGTGTAGCCATCTCTTAAGCCCTTCCGCAAGGAATCATGCAGGGATCAATCTTGTCCTGCAAAACTTTCAAGTTAAACTTCGCCAACTCTACTGCACATGATTCCAAAGCAGACCAAAATGATGTACCCCTGTACAGTTCAACAGCCTCTTCGCCGTTGTCGAGAATGGCAAGATAGCCATTAACCTTTCGTTTAGATCTTATGGTACTAATCTCCACTTCAACTGGTTCGATAGATAAAAAATGATTTATCAGAACCCTTTCCCCTTCCTTTTCCACAATAACATTAGGAAAGGCTTGTTTAATCACATTCAGTTGTTCTGCATTCATTGTTTGTTCTCCTTTGATTACAAATTGACATCGTTTGGAATTAGGTTTCAGTCGGAAATTTTAAAAAAATTTTTCTGAGGTTTATCGGTGCTGCCAATGGTGGTAATTTGATGAAGCAGGGCGTGTATCCCAACTGGCAGAGGAAAGCGACTTAAAATCGCTACAGTATGGGTTCAAATCCCATCACGCCTATTCATCAAATTACTTTCCTTTTTAAATCACCTTATTTTTTTTACAAATCTTTGCACCCTCTAGTGATATGATGTGTGTTGGATCTTCTTGATTGATATCACTCCATACACAAACACGAAGTTCGCCCTCATAAAATTCGATTAGAACTGGAAAGTCATCATATACAGTTCCATATCCCTTAGGAGCAATCCCAACACCTGCTGGTATTTTTTCTACATTCATACTTATTTTTTGAGTCTCAACGGCGGTTTCATCAATCAATTCAAAATTCATCTTTGTTTTCTCCTTATTTGTTAGCAAATATTGCTTACACAAATACATCTCATGAGATTAAAGATTACTCGAATATTTTAAAAAAGTTTTTTATGTTTTTTGATTCATGGCATAGGTACAAAAACGAATTGAACTAAACAAAAAAGCCACCCTCAGGTGGCTTAGTTTTAACTCATCAAAGGACTCATACTTTCTATTCTTTCCCCCAAGACTGCCATTGCTTTCTTCAAACCTTCTTCGTTATCATAAGAAATCCAAAGATAATGCTCACTTCCAGTGTCGCAAGCAACAATGTTCCAGTTACGCTTCAATTGTGAAGCTGCCCATCGAACATAGTAAAAATCATCTTGAGGATTTTCACTAAAGAGTGAAGTGCTGCAACCAACCCCAAGGTTTCTGGCAGTACGCTTCATCAGCGTAGCAAAATTTTCGCCATATTTATTTGCGTGTCTTTCCCACTGATATTGAGCATCCCTGCCAGCACCGTCAATCTCTATTGAACTCCAACCCTTGCCTCTTTTTGTCCAAACTCCATAACTCATAATAAACTCCTTTGTTTGTTGTTGCATTGTTACCACAAAGATCCATCATCATAATTTTGAATTCAATCTAAGATTTTGTTAGGAAATAATAAAATTTCTGGATTCTGCCCAGCGAAGTCAATCAACACGCCAATCGTAAATAATGCAAAGATCATGATCGCAACCGCAAAAATATTCATAAGCCAATTATCTTTCTGACTATGAATCTCTACATTGCCCATGATGAAAACTCCCGTTAGTAATCTTCAGGTTCAATGGTTTCACCAAGATCAATAAGTTCTTGACGACCATCACCACCAGACTCAGCCCATCCACAATAGCAACGGGCTAGCCCTTTATGATTACCACAGTGAACGCAAACTTCAGCACCGCAGTAACGACTAAATTCGTATTCACAATTGCACATGATTGCTCCTTTCAAATACACATCGCAGGTAAATGCGATTTAATCCAAAACTTTCTTTTCATAATATGCAAGTTTTTTCTTGTACTTGGCAACCTTTGTCTTGGCTAGCTTCATCTTTCTTTCCCACATTTCCAAAGCCAGCTTTACCTTATTTTTTCGCTTTTCCAACAAAGGAACAGGTTCTTTCTTTTCCCTTATCTTTTCTGGCTTGCACCAATCAAATATCAATTGGGAACGCTTTTCTCTAAATTTCTTCAAACAATAGTTCGAAGAAAAGTTGCATTTAGACCTATCTGAGTTTCGTGTTAAGGACTGTATGAGGAAACTAGACATATACACAAGCAACTCTACTTCATCAGCAAAAAAATCTTCTTTAATTCTTTTTTTATATTTAAGAGGATAGGAATTGTCGTCGCCTACGCTTACACAAAAACTACCTCGCCCCATGTGTCTCGCATTCCATTGTAATTTACAATAATCGAATCTTGCCTGCACTATTTTCTTGCAAGGAATTTCCAATTCTTTTGCAATCCATCCCAACATACGACGCAAGAAAAACTTGTCACAATTTTTAATTTCAGAAATTACTTTCATAAAGATTTAACCCTTTCTTAATTGCACATCGCTTCAAAATTAAATTCAGTCTAAGACTTTCAAAATATTTTTCATTTTTTTGCCTAGGTACAAAAACAGAATAGAAGGATAAACGGTCAGAATATTTTCAAGTCAATCCTTCAATTTCACCAATATTTTCAATAAACCATGTCCTGCCATGTCTCTGAATCAATGAACCCAAATAAAGAAAATCAACTATCGTTCCAGAACGATTCAAATAATCCTTCCTTGCCTTAGCAGAAGTGTAATAACTAAGAACATCAACAAGCTTTCTAAAATGTTCCATCATCTTGATCTTGTTTTCTTCTTCAACAACTGGATCAATAGGTTTGGGAAGCGAAGGAGCAATGTTATAATGAGCAAAATACTTGTCTACCTTCTTTGTAGCCTGCTCCTCACTATCACCATAATTTTCGACCAAATCACTAATGTATGATTCCCTAGTAAATCCTTTGCAATCATCATGAGGTTCGTGAACATTGCCAACAATATTTGCTGCATGATAATTAGCAAGATATTTTGGCATACCTTTCAACATAAAAATCATGCGTTGACGATGATATTCGAATACTTCTAGATCATTAGGGTATTCCATACTATCCCACCAACCAAACCTGCAAACTACAGATTCATATCGTTCTTGCAACTTCTGTATTCTCTTTGTTAGATAATGCAGGGGATGATTTTCATGGTACTTCCCTAAAAATGTCTTGCTTTCCAAAAGCATTTCAATCAACCAACTGTTGAAAGAACCATCGACCTGATCGGTAGTGAAAACACATTCTCCATTTTCAACGGCAACCTTGATGAACTTGTACTTTTTCAACACCTTGCTCATCAAATAGGCAGTCTTCTCTGCCGTCTTTCCGTGAATGTAAAAAATTACTTTTTTCTGCATTGCTCAACCTTCCTTGAATGACAACTAAAATATATTGTTGAAATACACTTCAACGAACTTCTGTACTTCTAAATATTTATTCGTCAGCCGAACCCGCAGATTCACCAAATTTTTTAAATTTTTCCTTTAGCAAAAGATTTATTCAATTTATTTCTGCTATCAAAAATTTCCTTTGCGAAAGTAAAACCCATTTTTTTAATTTGATCTGTTTCTATTCCAGATGGAACAGCGTCAAAGCATGAAGTGGGATCATTATCTTCATCTAGTGCATATAAAATCTCGCCACACTTCAAGATGCCATCGTTTTCATCAATCCAAAAGAGAAGACGAAAACCACCCTGCTCATTGTCTAAAAGCATGAAAAGATCATTCCTCTCCCACCAGTAAAAAAACCCCCTATGGGTAAGTAGTTGCATATTAAATCTCCTTGTGTCAGCAACCTCTGCTGACACTTATCCATCGTTTCAAAAAGCGAATCAGTCTGAGAAAATTTTATAGATATTTGCCTAGGTACAAAAACGGCATGAGAATAAAAGAAAAAACCCTGCCTTGTTAGGCAGGGTTTTGATTAAACTTCTTCAACTGAAATGTTTGATGTGCCATTTGACTCTGTCTCATACTTATCTTCAGGTCCATTTAAAATTATTTCGTAACCCTTTGTCTTAGCTTCATTATCATTTGACGCTTCAACCTCAACCGTGTGAGTAAGAACTTCCTCAATTGTAACCAAATACTTTGCCATCTCATTCCTCCTTAGTTTTTTTGCCAGCAACCTCTGCTGACACCTATCCATCGTTTCAAAAACATATTCAGTCTAAAAAAATATAATGAAAAATAAAATCCTCTACCCTCATTAAGAGGGTAGGAAAGTTTTTAATCAGTCATATTCAAATGTATCGCAAATTCCAAATGCTTCTTTCGCTTCGTCTAGATTGTTTTTCAAATGATTCAACCGCTTTTCTAGAGCTTCAAGCAAAGATTCTACAGGAATAGCATCTGGATCTTCAAAATGTATCACAGTAAATGCAACATCGAACATAGTATTCTTCTTTATCTTGCTTTCAGTCTTCATACAAAAACTCCTTAATGTTTTTTGCCAGCAACTTCTGCTGACAACTATCCATCGTTTTAAAAACATATTCAGTCTAAAAAAATATTCAGCTTTACAAACCTCAATTATTCAAATCCTTTGTTAGAAACTCTTCCCACGATTCCCTAGTTTTAAAAACCTCTATTCCACGATCAGAAATTTCTTTTTCTATTTCATCAGCAACTTTGCGAGCAACAACTAAATCAGATGTTTCTGTCGCATAGTTGCCAGCAATAGACCCTTCGTTAGACTCAACCTCAATGTCGTAACCTTCATCATTGTGCATGATTGCAATGTAACAATTGCCATGTAAATTATTTTGAATTTCGTTAACAAAATTAGTATATTTTTTATTTTTTTCTCTCTTTAGGTGAAGTCTATATTCTTTACGAACCTCAGATAAAGTATTACAACCTTCCTCCCAACCACAAACACACCTTCCAGTGTGTGTTCTTTCTAATCTTTTTTTCTCTGTGGATTTTTCAATCTCAAGTTTATGACCTTTAATTATCATCTCAAATTTCCTTAATTTTTTGCCAGCAACTTCTGCTGACAACTATCCATCGTTTCAAAAACATATTCAGTCTAAAAGACTTCTAACCAAATCAAGAAACAATTTCCTAGGTACAAAAACAACATAAAACCAAATACAAATAAGGTTGAAACCTTATTTGTATTCCTTCTAGTAGGAAGTATTACTTTGCTTTATGGGCCACACCTGATATTTTATATTTGCGACAAACCCAATCCCTTACAAATTCTCGGTCTACACTATCACCGCAAAACTCACCCAAGTAATCTTCATTCTTGATGTACCACAAAGTGCAATCACGAATCATTTCATCAGTGAACGCATATTCTTTGTGCAAACCTTTATGACCATAAAATTCAAGACAGTAGGCTACAAACTCATCAACTTCTTTGGAATTTTCAGAAATTATTTTCATCGTAGCTTCTCCTTGTGGTTACAGTTATTACTTTTTCATTTGCACAAAAACTAAATCATCATAATCACCAACATTTTCATTCATTATTTGTTGCAATCTTTTTTTGAAAATTGAAACTTGTTTTTTATCACACTGATCAAAATTTGGACAAGTTGATATTACATCCCAAAGCTCTTGCGTTGATATTAAAGTCATTTCTAGAGTGGTGCTTGGCAAAAGATCAGTATCATTAAGTAAATCATACACATCGTCTAAGTTTTTAAACAATTCGTAAGATTCTATATATTTGCGTTGATAGACGGTAGGATTAAATTCATCAATTTGATTCTTCTTCATAACCTTTTTCATATTCATCCCTTTCTTTTTATTTCTTTATTTTTGCCAGCAAACCATTTGCCAACACCAATACATCACCTCGAAAATACATTCAGTCTAAAAATTAAATTTTATTTTCTTTTAATTTTCTGACTCATTGAATCCATAAATGTCAACATACTCGCCAAAATATTTTTCAAATGTCTTGACCAAATTATTGTAATCACTTGACTTCATTTCGTTCAAAATAGCATTACTATCAAGATTCAAATGATTGGCCAAACAATGGGCCTTGCCAAGAATAACAAAGGCGTTACCATCAGGGCCTTCCAAATCAAGAATCATTTTGTCTAACTTATTCTTTACAAAAGTCATTCTACACCCCCTTCTTTTCATCTGCCGATGAATCATAAACCCTTATCTCATCAATTGGATCGGAATCTTCTTCACCAACATTAAAAACCTTCACTTCAATACCATTATTTTTTTTAGCCAAACGAATTGAAAAATTATTCACAGTGATCCAAGTTGAATTCCCAACCAAAACACAGTCCTCAGCATCAATAATTTGCTCTAACATAAAGTTGACTCCTTTTTTTGTCAGCAAACTATTTGCTGACAACAATACATCGCACAATAACCAAATTCAGTCTAAAAAATTTTAAAAATGCCAGCCGAAGGCCGGGTTTGCTTAGTCCCCCAAACTTCGTTCTCGGTTCTGGCTGCACCGGCTTTTGGCCCTTCTTTTTTGCGGTGACCAAACCGCTTTTGTAGGAAAAGCAACCTACTAGCCGGAAGTCAACCGGCACGACCCTTAAAAAGTCAATTATCAGGTCTTAGTGTATGTGATTCCTGCCGACACTTACCTATCGCCCCAAAACCAAATTCAGTCCGAAACATTTTCAGACAAATCCCCTAGGTACAAAAACATCAAACTGAAATAAAAAAAAGACAGAACCCATAATTGGACTCCGTCTTTTTTCAAAAAACTAAAACTATTTGCCATGACAATAAGCCACTGATTCTTCTAGCCCATCTAATTTTTTCCAATCTTCGCAACTACCTGAAGCATCCCATCGCTCATGAACTGATCGCTCATAAACAGAACCTTCAATGTCTCCTTGATGACCAAAAATAATTAGATCATAACATCCATTACACTCTACTGGTAAGTCACGACTTAAAACCAAATCTACAGCAGATACTGCTTCTTCAATTGAATTGAACACCTTTTCATTTTCAGAGGGCATAGGATAACCAATAATTGCTTCTATCTTCTTTCTTTCTTCAATGTATACCTTTTTCTTTTCTTCTTCAGAAAGAAGATCCCATTTTTCATAATTGAAATCTAACTTTTCAACTTCAATTTCATACTTCTTTTCATAAGAATTTTGATCCTGCAGCTTTTCTAAATTAGTATAGAAGAACTGCCATTCATTGATCCCGCTATATAATACAACGGTATAAGTCGTGGGATTATTCTCATTGTAACCTTCAATGAATTTCAACTTAGCAGGGCCAAAGCCCTGATTTTTTGCGTGTTTGCTTGGAGTTTCATCCAGCTTGTCATCAGATGATGCAGAGCGATAACACAAATCGTGCCAAGCTAATGGGTCATTACTATCAACACTACAGGATGAGTAGTTAAATCCCCCAGAATTTCCACCATAACCATCATATTCGCCTTTACATCCATTCAGTCGAACATACTCGCCTCGACTGAGTTCATTTCCACAACCTTTGCAACACCAAGAAAACATTCCCATAATTAAACTCCTTTATTTTTGTTTTTAAAACCATTGTCAACATTGATACATCGACCAACTTAAACATTCAATCGAATAAATATTTTAAAAAATCAAATGACTAATCTTTAAAGAACAATTGCGATATGACATTGTTGGCTTTTATCTTTGAAACAATCTTCCAATTACCTTCAACTTCTTCTTGGATAAAAAAGAAAAAGTTGCCAATAGAATTGTTCTGATATGTCGTGTTTATTTTTTTTGCAGCTTTAGTAGCTGCTTCCAATGTTTTATGATTGCTTTCCAAAAAATAAACATTAGGATGACCATCAACAAATCTTTGACCTCTTACCACTCTGAACTTAGTCATAATTCAACTCCTTGTGATTGACTTTATTTGCCACAAAACAAACCACACCAATACATCGCACAATAACCAAACTCAGTCTAAAAAAAATATAGAAATATTTTCTAGGTACAAAAACATCAAACTGAAATAAAAAGCTGCCATATGGCAGCTTTGATTTAATCAATCTCATCTTCGGGATGTGGGGGATTAGGTGGCCCATTGTAATTGGGATTGCGTACCCATGTGTCAAAATCCGTCAACAACCATGGTCGATTGTCGTTCGTGTCACACGCCTTTACTTGTGCCATATATACAGATTGCTCATATGGACTGGCATAATCATATTGTTCATCCATCTTAAGACCCCGCTGAACAGTGTTTGAAGTAATAGTAAAAACCCAAACTCCACTCAGTATGTTCGTTTGTGTTTTTTTCGTATGGGTTAGTTATAGCATCACTTCCATAGTAAGTGTTACTTTGCCACTCAATTAACTTTGCGTATTCATATCCAACATGCCACGCACCAGATTTTTGATTTTTAAAATCATCTTCAATCACTCTAATTCTCCTTTTAAAAGTTTCCGTTCTATCGCCTTAAAACTTTGTTTTTTCGTCAATGTTAGCACCACACAAGCTTGCCTTATTTAATTTTGTACCTTGAAGGAATGCTCCTTTAAGATTCACATACTCTAATTTAGCATTTTGCAAATCAGTATAAATGAAATTAACATTTTCTAGGTTAGCATGACTGAAATTAACATTTGCACAATTAGATCCGCTGAAAGTAGCATCAACAAGTAAAGCATGAGAAAAATCTGCTCCTTCTAAGTTAACACTTGAAAAATCAGCTTCGTATAGATGAACCCCTTTGAAACTAACGCCAGTCAAATTTTCGGCGTTAACTGTGTGAATAACCTTTCCCGCTTTGTTTTTTATTTCTATCATTTAATTCTCCTTTTTTTGTAAGCAACTATTGCTTACACCTATCCATCGACTTGAAACTAAAACCAGTCTAAAAAAATAAAAAACAATCTTCTAGGTACAAAAACAACACAAATCAAATACAAAGAATGTCATTGCAACATTCTTTGTATTTGATTTTATATTTTTTCCTCTGTTGCTTTGGCTATTGCAAGCCTAGCCTTTTCGATAAAGGGGTGATGCTCTGCTGATGAATTGAACGGATTTGACGCTACTAAGTAGCGTGGATTGGTCAACAGTTGCAGTGCGTGAAGCAATTCTGGTGCTGCTGTGATAAGCCGAGCGTTAGCATCTCGTTCCTTTTTAGATTTACTTTTTATTGCAGAATAACATTCTGTAATAGCGATACAATATTCTCCCCCATATACAACTCCTTTATCATCAAGATGCCAAGGTGCGGGTGTGTGACTCATATTTAATTCTCCTTTTTTTGTAAGCAACTATTGCTTACACCTATCCATCGACTTGAAACTAAAACCAGTCTAAAAAAATTTTAATTATTTTCACAACCCGTTTTTGTACCTAGAAACAAATCACAACCATAAAAAAACCCCGTCAGCTTATACAGCTAACGAGGTTTCCAACAATCCACGCTTCCTTAGTTCTTCCATTCCTGCATCTGTCAATACATAACCACGACGACTAATTGACACTAAAGATGATTGATCATCTGTCTCACTCATCAACCAAGGCATGATGAAACGCTCTACTTCCTCATCCTTACGACCAGCAATCGTCGCCATTCTTTTTCTTGCCACGGGGCCATTGCGTAATGACTTTAATACCTTCAAATTTACTTCATTCATACCAAACTCATCAATGCCCTCATCTGAAGCAACTTGACGAGCAATTGCTTCCCATGACATATCAGGTTCCATACCACGATACATCTTCATTAAACGAGCAAACTCCAATGCCTTACGAGGAACTCTAGGATTGTAATGAGCAACCAATGCACACACATCAACACCCAAATCAGGATGTGCCAACTCAATAATCTTCGCAACTTCTGCCTTACTCAAATACTTCAACTGAACAGGATTGAAACGAGTACGGAAAGCATCAAACAACTTGCCCTCATCCGTTGTTGCAATCATCCAAGTAGCATTAAAAGTATTCAATACCTTGCCACTTTCACACGCCATAATAGCATCATTGAACTCAGTAGCTTTCAACAACCCCTGCACAACACTATCTGTCAATGCGTGAACCTCATCAATGAAAAGAACACATGGGGGCAAACGATACCTTTTTACTTCTTCTTCAATCAAAGGAATACCAGATTGAATCAATACACCATTGATGATATTAAACAAATCATCAACACTTCCAACTGCCTTGGGCGATACTTCCACAAATGGCAACATCACTGTATCTGCATACAGTCGGGCCAAAGTAGTCTTACCAGCAGAAGCAGGGCCAAAAATAGAAAAAGCTATATCACGCATCATGTGGTTGGGATGCCCCAACGCCTGAAACGCAGCTACCTGCATCTTCTTGATTGCCTTATCATTGCCGATAAACTTTGAAAATGGAGCTTTATTATTGCTACGATCAACACGAGATCGCTTCCATTCTATACTGGGAGCAGTACGACCCTTGGGATCATTAGAACCAAAAAACACCAACGAATTTTGTTGCGTCATAATATTTTCTCCTTACCTCTACATCGCTTAAACATCGACTACAATCTGAAAAATTAGCCAACTTTTTTTAAAATTAAAACAACATGAACAACACACCTCACTTTAACTATATTGCCCAATTAACCATTTTGGTTAATTGGGCAATATGATTGAATGAACAGGCAGGGCCTAGGTACAAAAACAACATTGTTCTTTCTGTTTTTGTACCTAGATCAACTTTATGTTAACTTAGGCAATATAAACAGTTTATGTCTATTGGTTCATTCACATGGCACACAGATGGCCATGTGAATGAACCAATAAGAACAGCAGGCAGTTTAAAGTCAAACTTTAAACGCAGCAGGCAATCAAATTCAACCTATTGTGTAAAATTCGTCCTGTGACCATACACACAATCAAAACAAAAAATTTAAAATATAAACTTTATCTTTTATTTGGAAACACAAGCATTTTGCCTCATTTGTTTTAAAAACTATTTCTATTTAAGATAAAGTTTGTATTGAAATTGATTAACTTTATGGTTGCCTTTAAAACGATTCAAAAATCAAAATAAGGGAATGTTCACGAAGTTTGTTTCGTGAACATTCCCTTCAATAATTTTCAATTCAAAGAAGCTATGATCACGAAGTTTGTTTCGTGATCATAGCTGTGTCTTAATCTAATTAAGTAAAAGTACATGTTCAAAACACAGCATTGTACGATGATTTAATTACGGATAATCTTTGTATTTAATTCAAGTCGGAATAATGAATTCATCCCTTATTGCACTGTGATTTAATTACGGATAATCTTTGTATTTAATTCAAGTCGGAATAATGAATTCATCCCTTATTGCACTGTGATTTAATTACGGATAATCTTTGTATTTAATTCAAGTCGGAATGATGAATTCATCCCTTATTGCACTGTGATTTAAATCAATATAAGAAATATATTC
>Ga0214919_10001306_pt1 | contig 41125 bp, 28 predicted proteins | sample LL1503_MetaG_FD_177994 | JGI IMG/M metagenome (GOLD analysis project Ga0214919, IMG submission 177994) | Freshwater microbial communities from Lake Lanier, Atlanta, Georgia, United States - LL-1503 | ecosystem: Environmental > Aquatic > Freshwater > Lake | place: USA: Georgia | collected...
CTTATTTCCCGAATCAACCGTAGCATAATGAGACAAGGCATAAATATTATTGATAAGCAGGAAGAAAAATAAATAAATATTGGCCTGATTGGACTGTCTCAAATTAATGAGCAGTAAAAAAGTAATAGTAAAGCCTAATATAGTAATTGAAAATAGCATACGGATTTATAAAAAAGGGTCTTTCAGTACAAATGTAATAAAGAATAGATCTTCCCCAATTTGTAAAATTAAATAAATAAGCGGTTCGACAGAGAAAATGGCTTAATTCAATTAATTGAATTAAAGATATTATAGTGCAATTTTGGGCCAAAAAACTTTCATTGATTAGCTTACTAAAGTTCGATAGGTTAAAAGATTCAATAGTAGTTACAACTAAACTAGCCTATAATTATATAAATAATCTGAATAAAATTCTTTTCAGATTTTTTATCTATAATCATCATAATTGAATAATTATTTTTTCTTAATAACCACTAAAGTAATGTCATCTGGATTGTGTTTACCTTGAAGCCAACTATCAACCGATGCTATCAAGGAATCAATCATTCCCTGCGCTGATTTACCGCCATTGATTTCAATCAACTGACATAACCTTTCATAATCATACATCTCCCCTAATAAATTAGGAGCTTCGGGAAGCCCATCAGATAATTGCACAATAATATCTCCTGTATTAAAACTTCTTGTAAGGATATCAAAATGCTCATCGCTTAGTCCACCTAATGGAAGACCTGCAATTAAAATCTCCTCCACTTTATTGGTAGCTGCTACATAATGGTATATTGGTGGCATTCCAGCTGAACTCAACTCAAATTCATTTGACTTTATCTGAACTACATTCAAGCTCATTCTTAAAGTACCCAAATCAATATTCTTAACAATATTATTTAATTTATGTAAGATGGTATTGGCAGGTAAAGCATCAATACCATTTAAGCCAGCTTTGGTAACTGAAACCATCATGCCAGAAGCGACCCCATGACCCGTAGCATCGCCACAAATAGAATAGAGTGCTTTACCTTTGTGTTCAAAGAAATCGTAATAATCACCCCCTACTTCTGTTGAAGATCTGATAAAACTAGCAATATCTAAATCATCTCTTTGTGGTACTTTCTTGGGAAGCATGCTGATCTGTAAATCACGAGCAGCAGATAGTTCATTGTTCTTTCGGTCTTCTTCAATTTTTTTAATTTTATTTTTTTATCTTCGCTTGACATTAACGTAAACCACAATGGTACCGATTAACAGTGAAACAAAAATGGCAATGAGCTGCTTTTGTTGTTCGGCTTTTTGTTCAGCCAATTCCTTGGCTTTGGTTTCTTCTCCCAAAGCAATATTTTGTGCTTCGTTTATTTTGGAGCTATTGTACAATTGCTCACTTAATTGCTGCGACAGTTCTAAATATTTAAAAGAACTATCTTGTTTATTTTTTACTTTATACATTTTTGTACAAAACCTTATAGGCATTTAACAGCCCCTCGGTAAAGGTGAATGTTTTAGAGTAAGTGACAACCTGACTTCCATAATAAATAGCTGAATCAACTTCATTCAAAGCTGCATAGGTACTGGTTAATCCGGAAGATGCTTCTAAATAATCCTTATAAAAAAATGCTCTTATTGCCAAAGGAAAAGAAAGCTTGTAATAAATGATGGCAGAATCATATTTTTTTTGAGCACGATAAATATCTCCCTGAACTACATATGCACCACTCCATCTTTTTTCATAAACCATTTTTCTATTGGCTTCTACAGTAGGACTACTGTAAATAAGGGCGCTGTCATTGTTTTCTAATATATTATAAACCTTTGCAAGATTACTTTCACCACCACCGAATTTTGCTTTAATTCGCCTAGAAATTGGCCATCTTAGATCCAAGTATTTATAAGCTAAATCTTTATTCTTTAAATATGCATAACTAAATGTTAAGTTATAATATGCATCTTTCATAATACTATCAGGTAAGTTTAATTTTTTACCTAATTTAAGTTGTTCGGTAGCAAAATGTAACCCAAGAGGATAATTCCCAAGGGTTTGATTATAAGTAGCTGAGATATAATAATAAGCCTTAAAAAGGGAACGCTCGTTTTTACTTTTAATTGCAATATCTACTGCAAGTTTAAGATACTTGATTGCAGTATCCCCTTGAGAAAATGCATATTTTCGTCCTATTTTGAATAGAATATCAATTTTTTTAGCGTTGTCTTGGGTATTATTAACAGCTAATAAAGAATCAGTAAGGTTAAAATTTGAACCTGAAGATAATTGCGCTTTAACAATAGAAATGCAAGCAATAAAAAAGAATGCAACAAGTACTATTTTTTTCATAGAAAGGTTTTATCAAGTATTATCCAAAATTATTTAATGGGCATCCACAATTGGTTTTTCATTAGCACTGGCACGAGCGATTAGTCCATTCAATCCATATTTTAATACGATGGGTATTAACAAGGGTACCAAACGCCCAATATTAGGACTCAAAAAGATTAAGCCCAAAGAAACAAGAAATATAACAGGTACCACAAGACTAAAATAAAATCCTAATTTAATCCGCTGCTTCGAAATTTTATGCGTTAATAAATCTAAGGTGGGATTGCTTAAGTAAAACCATAAAAGGATATTCATAAAAGCAGTTAAGCAGATATTAATAACGTACACTGCATAAGGTAAATGCAATTCAGTTTCAGAAGCGTACTCCCCTAAAAGTCCAGAAGTAAATGGAAGCAAAACCACTGAAAAAAGAAAAGATAAGTTTAACCATAACAATCGAGTAGTATATCTTTCAACATATCCAAAAATACGGTGGTGAACAGACCAGTAATAACCCACAATACAAAAGCTTATCACAAAACCTAATAATTTCCAGGCCATGTGCTTAAGTGAGATCCATAAAAGTGCATCGGTGGCATGTTCGATATTGGGTACTTTAAACTCAATTACTAACAAAGTGATTGCAATAGCAAATACCCCGTCAGTAAAAAATGAAATTCGGTCTAATTGAAAATGATTCTTGTTAGAACTATGCCCTGCTTGTGCCATTTTTGATATTTTTTATGTGATCTTGTATCATTTTTAACCTATCCTGTTTTTTACTTCCCCTACTTTTAATTGACCCATCAGTAAAGTAATGATGCATACTCAAAAATTTATCTTGAATCAAAAACCAGTCTAATTCAGATATTTTTTTATTTAATTGAATTTCCTGCAAAAGCAATTGGCTATTTTCTATATAATCCTCTCTACCTAAATAATCTAAATCGGCATCACAAATAATTTGTTCATATATATTTTTTGGAGACTGTGGAATTTTAGTTGCCAGAATCATTCCGGTTATTTTATTAATCTTGGTTTTTGGAAAATTAAGCGCATTTAGAATAGTCGTTGCATACTCAGCTCCTCTTGCCTCGTGCCTTATAGGTTCCCAAACATACCCTATATCATGAAGCCAAGCAGCCAATTTAATATCATCCATTTCAGATTTACTGATTTTTTCTCTTTTAGCAATTTTTTCAGACTGAACTACTACATCTCTAATGTGATCTATGGAATGATAAGTGTATTTTTTGGGTAAATTATTAATCAAAAATTGTTCAATTTTACTAAATGTTTTCAAATAATCAAAAACAGGTCGTTGATATAAAATCTCTTTAATTTCAATAGGTTTTACCTTTCCTTTAACCTTAACAGGTTTTAGCTTCTTAGCCTTAAATGATTTATTCAACTTCACTTTTTTCCAAACAGCATCAGAAACAATAATTTCATCCGAAGCAGCAACCGAACACAATCGAGAAGCTAGATTAACTGAGTCTCCAATTACAGTAAAATTCATTTGCTGCCTTGAACCAATATTACCACTTATCACCTTACCTGAATTAATCCCTATACCAATATAAATAGGCGGCTTAGAATGAATAATACGATTCTGGTTAAATTCAATTAGCCTCTCCTGCATCTCTATGGCAGTTAATACAGCATTTTCTGTATCTTTTTCAGTAGCATTAGGAGCGCCATAAATTACCATTAATGCATCTCCAATAATTTTATCTAACGTACCATTATATTTAAATATAATTTCAATCATTAAATTGAAATATTCATTCAAAGTCTCCACCACCTCAGAAGGACTCATAGTTTCAGACATGGAAGTAAAGCCTCTGATATCTGAAAATAAAATAGTTGCTTCCTGTTCTTGTCCACCTAAATTTAACATGTCATCGTTTTCCAATAATTGGTCAACGATTTGTTTTGAAACGTATTTCTTAAAAGTGGATTTTAATTTATCTAAATTAGATAAATCTTCCATCGCGACAACAGAACCAATCGGTTCATTTAAATCATTCAATAAAGGGGAAACTGAAATATTGACCGAGGTTAATTTTCCATTACAATTAATTTGAATGGCTGTTTCAGATACCGTTACCAAGTCAAGTTCACATTTTGAAATTAATTGATTAACAATCTCATTTGAATCAAATACATACTCATAATGATTACCAATTACCATTTCTCTTTCTAAATTAATGATAGCAGCAGCAGCTCGATTAACATGATTAATTTCACCCATCAAATTGGTAGTGAATACCCCAGTAACAATAGATTGCATAATATTATCATTGAAGGTTTTCGCTTCTTTGATATTTTCTATTAATTTAATATTATTGTAAGCTACTCCTGCTTGAGAGGCAATAGCAGAAAGCATATTGGTATCAGAGTCATCAAATGGCGAAATTCCAGCTCTAGACTCTTTATCAAAAACAACTATAACACCTATCAACTCTTTTTTATCTAAAAATGGAGCAATTAAAGCAAACCTAGAATTGGTTTTGACTAAAAAAGGATCATTTGCCACTTCAACAGCTAATGGCTTTCGGATTTGATTCACTTCATTAAAAAACCCCCTCTTCTTATTAAATATAATACCCTTTAAAGCTTTCACATCGATATTAAAATCTGCTTCTATTTGAAACAAATCAGAATTGCTATGCTGCATTAAAATTAACCCTGATGACGCATTTAAGACCGCACAAGATTTAATTAGTATTTCTTGTAATAAGGTAGAAACATTTTCGAAAGAATTTAATTCATTCGTTATGTCCAATAGAGTCTCTAATTCAAGATACTTTAGTTGTAGCTCACTTATGTTAAACTGCTTATCCATTTATAGATCAACCAAAGCTTCCTCTTCCGTTGAAAATACAGTTGAATATTTAGTAAGACCCATTATATTAAAGGTCTTTGATACAATAGGCGCTAAATTATAGTAACCGATTTTACCATCAACTTCTTGTAATTTTTCAATGATTTCTATTAAAATAGATACTCCAATACTATTAACCACTTTGGTTGTAGCCATATTGATTAAAAAATTAACTTGACCAGCTTTTATTTTTTCATAACAAATTGCAGCAATAGCCTCTCCCCCTTCTTTATTTAAATAACCATCTGTTTCAATAATTACAATTTGATTTACCTCTTTTGTATTTTTAATAAATGAGTTCATTTTTATAATTTTAATGTTTGATATTTTTTTTCATTGTTACAGTTGTACCATCGCTATTTGATTCAAATTCTACGGAATCCATTAACTCCTGAATCAATTGCAGCCCCCATCCTCTTTTGCGTTCATCCTTACCAATTTTGTTTTCGATTTTTGGTATTTCTACCTTTGTCTTATCAAATCCAATACCCTGGTCAATTACTTTTACAACCAAAGAATCTTCTTCAATGATAAAGTGGATAAACACATTGCTATCTGTTTTTGAATGTTCAAAAGCATTGATACATGCTTCAATTAAAGCCATGGTTATTTCACCAGCTTGCTCTTCAGATAAACGCATGTGATTGGCAATGATGTCTGCTGTTTGGGTAGCAATTAACTCCATATTAGGTAATATGGGTAACTTAAGCTCAACTGTAGGTGTAGTCATTGGTATCGGTTTATATTTTATAAATGTTTATATTTTCTTTATTACTACCATTGTTATGTCATCTGGATTCATTAATCCATTTGCCCAATCATCTGATAGTTTAATCAATGATTCTTTAATTTGCTCAGCCGAATTTAATGTATTTTCTGAAATACATTTATAAACATTTGCATAATCTAGTAATTCATTCTTAGCATTGGGTAATTCTGGTAATCCATCTGATAACATTACAAAAACATCCCCTTTATTGAAACTTCGTGTAACCGATGTAAATTTCTCTTTATCCATTCCTCCCAAAGGAAGATTAGAAATCATCAGTTCTTCAAGTAAATTATCAGCAGCACTAAAGAAATAGGTGGGTGGCATAGCCGCTGATGAAATAGTAATAGAATCCTTATCTACAGCGGCAATACTTAAACTCATTCTTAAGGTGCCAAAGTTAATTTTTCTGACAATCTTATTTAACTTTTGCATCATGGTAGAAGGATCTTCTAATTCGATGCCATTTAAAGCAGCCTTAGTAACCGCAACCATAATTCCAGAAGTTACGCCATGGCCAGTAGCATCTCCACAAATAGAATAGAGCGTGCCGTTATCATCTTGCAAGAAATCAAAATAATCACCCCCCACTTCAGAAGCGCATTTTAAATAAGTGGTTATTTCTAAGCCATCAATTACAGGGTTTTTCTTAGGCAACAAACTCATTTGAAGATTTTTTGCCTCCTCAATTTCCTTTGCTTTTCTTTTGCCTTCTTGCCGCTCATTATTTTGTTTTTCCCTTATTTTAAAAACAATATATATAAGCCCTATTAAAACAAGTAGATAAATAATAAAAGATTCGATTCTTGCCCACCAAGGTGCCGTACGATAAATTTTTAATTTTAAAATATTATCACTTTTTTTTCCACTACTATTAACCGCGTAAATTTCAACTTCATTTACACGATAATATCGCAGCGATTGTAATAAAATTTTATTATCCTCCTCGTTAGAAATAAAACCATTGGTTACCCCAGCAATTTTATAAAAGAATTTAACTTTTCTAGTTTTGTAAGCGTCCGAAGTAAACAAATTAAGAGCAAGAGAAACCGCCTCACTATTCAACTTAATTGTATAATCACTAAAGCCAATATTTTGATACTCATTATTTTTATTAATAGAATTGGCATTCAGTAATTCAACTCTAAAAGGCTTATTGTCAACATAAATATCTTTAAAATTAAATAGTTGTATTTTTTGAGAACCAGCAATTATAATGGATGAATCTTGATGATGCAATCCCTTTTTTAAATAGCTCACTACATTCAACCCATCCTCGGAATCTATATTTTTTAGAACAATATTATTGGAGTTTTCAAAATAATTAATACCATTGGTAGTGAGTACCCATATATTATTATTAAACTGCATCAAATCAATAATATTATTAGACAGTAGTCCATCTTTTACAGTATAGTTATTAAAAAGATGTGTCTTTAAATTATACCTAAACAAACCATCCCCCTTTGTGGCTATCATCAAATAATCGCTTCCTTCAATATATTCAAATTTTGTAGGAGATCCACTAGCCAGCGTTTTTAAGTCATTTAATACAAAATCAAATCTTCGAACAAAAGAATCTAGTGATTTATTAAACAGATACAGCCCTGTTTCGGAATTGCTAAGCCATAATTGACCATTTATTTGTACTATGTCCTCAAACCCCTTTGGAATATTTTTGTTAATCAGTGGATCGTATTGGTATCGAGTAAATGTTTTTGAAATGGTATTAAAAATTGTAATGCCTTCTGATAAAGAAACATACAAATCAGTTCCAATAATTTTTAAGTTAGTTATATTGCTTTTTGTGGTAGAAATTGACCCTGCAGAAAATTGAAATATTGAGCCGCTAGCTAAATCAATTTCATATAAATTACCCGCAGCAACATATAATTTATTGGGTGTACTTTCAAAATAAATTTTATCTAAATCAACATAAAAATTTAAAAAAGGAATGCTTATCTTATTTAAAACCTGCGAACTATTTTTAATAAAATAGATAACAGAATTGGTTACAGCAATACTATTTATTTTATCTAGTACTTTGTAATATAAAATATCACCTTTAACTATTTCAGAAGGAGTGTCATTAATAAATTTCTTAGAGCTGCTTATTGCAAATACACCATTCGCAGAACCAATAATTAAGTCATCGGATTTTTCGTCAAAAGCAAAAGCGGTAATTTTATTTTTACTGTTGAGTTCGTTGACCGTTCCATTAATTTTATTGTATTGGAAATAGGAATATTGATTGGGGGACCAAATGAAAATATCGCTCTTTCCAAAGCAGAAACGCGCATCAGAAAATAATTTATTAGAAGATAATATTTGTGGGGTACCAAGACTTCCATTTGGCAATAAACTTAACTTGCACAAAGAGGTTTCGGTTAAAACCAAAAAAGATTGGTTATCAACTTTTGAAATATCTATAATTTTCTGGTCCTGAAAAAAAATATCCTTAGTAAATTGATTATTCTTACTATCAAAAATATTTATCCCACTTGAAGTAGCTACTAAAAATAAATTACTGCCGTTGAAAGACTCTATGTCATGTATTTCATTAGACAATAAAAAACTGCCCGTTTTTTTGAAAAATCTTTTAACTGTTTTTTGTATTCTATCATATACATTAAACCCATTAATAGTTCCAATTAATATAAATTGACTACTACTTGTATTAATAATATCTCTTTGATTGTTATTAAATTTAGCACTAGAAATAGAAAGTGGGTTTAATGGATCATATTCAATTGACTTAAGCGGTTTAAGATTTTGACTAAAATGGAGTATCCCATTATTTTGAGTAGTAACCCAGAAGTCATTAGTTGAAAGATCTTTGATTAATGAAACAGGTGAACTCTTAGTAACAATTCTAGAAAAATTAAAACCATAGGGATTAAATATATTTAATCCATTTTTTGAAAATGCGATTATAGTGTCACCCGCTAGATACTTAATTTTAAAAATTTCAGAATTCAGTAAACTCGTTGAATCAACAATATTAGAATAAAAGGAATTAACCGTTTCCCGATTATATAAATTCAATCCTTCCTCTGTTCCGAGCCATACCAGACCTCTATTGTCTATATGTACAGATTCAATTTTATTAGAACTTAGTGTAAGGTCAATTTTTCTTTCTTGAGCAAATAGACTCAATGAAAAAAATATACAAAAAGCAAAAAGTCCTTTGTATTTTTTAATTTGTTGCATTGAGTTGTGCTTTTGCTAATTCTTTAACGATAGCTATTTGCGATTTAACAAAATAGTTATTTGAAATTTTTAAGAAAATTTTATCACTTTCAGCCTTATTTCCTTGAGCTTTTAAAGCCAATGCATAAAAATAATAAAAGTATACATCTTGATCTAAGCCAACTACTTTATTAAAAGATTCAAGAGATTCTTTCAATTTCCCCTCCATAAGATTCAGATAACCTAATTCGTTATAATATCCATTCATAGCTTTAGGATCTGTTTTTGATTTTTCAGTAGATGCAACTTCAAATTCTATTAATTTTTTCTCAGCATCTTCGTAGTGTGCAAAAAGTATATCAAACCATATTTTATAATACAAAGAATCACATTTCATTGAATTTTCAATCCTATTAAGTTCATTCTGACTAGTTGCTCCTTTAATTTGATCCTTTTTATACTCTAGTCTGTAATTTATTAGCTTGTTTAAAGAAACCAGCGCTTCCTCTTCTTTTAGGCTATGGCCATAAGTTGTAAATTTTAAATCTTCAATAGAAAATCGATTGGTAATTTTATTTACCTCCGGAATTTGTAAACTATCAATTCTTACTAATAATTTATTCGCTTCTAAAATTACCTCGTCATACTTTTTTTCATATAAATAAGTAAGCGCTAACCTATCAGAAACCCCTGCTTTACTGCCAAATTTATTCTGCATTTCTACCCTAAATGATTCATATTTATTATAGTACTCACGACTTTTATCATATTCCCCTTTGGAAACGTAAACGTGTCCTATCATTTGATAACTATCACCTAATAAACTGGATTTTTCAGTATTTAGGGTAACCGATTCTTGATACTTTTCAAGTGCCTTGTCTAGATCACCTTTGGTACGATATAAATTTCCGTACATACGGGCAGCAGCAGGAGCTTTGGGTCTAATTTTAGCAGCAAGTTTAAAATATTTTTCCGCCTCATCTAAATTTCTTTTTCCCTCAGGCAACATATTAAAAGTATTCCAAGCATTTCCATTAAATGAATGAAAATCAGGAATATTTAAAGCTGCATCATAACAGTCAGGATTAACTTCTAAAGCTTCATTAAATCTTTTTAAACTACCATCAACATTATTTAATTTATTTTTCAAATTTGCTGAAAGGAGATATAATTCGTAAAAATCAGGGTATTTCTTAATCAGTGAGTCTACCATTAAATCGGATTTAAGAAAATCATTATTAATAGTATTTTCGTACTTCACAGTTACCATAACAGACTCAATTTCAGATAATTTAGCGCGATTATTATAAGCTTCTATCAACCTTCTTTTATTGTCTGCAGGACTTAATTGATCATTGTAGTTGATCTTAGCCAGGGCAAAGTTGGAATCTAATTCAAGCGCTTTTTTAAATAGTGCATTTCCTTCATCATTTTCCATTTGCTCTTGACGAAAAACTCCTTGATTAAAGTTTTCAGCCGCCTCTTTTGAAGAAGTGGTTAATGGAATTCTTTTAGCTTCTTTTTTAGTTGCGCAAGAAAATAAAGACATAATAATAGCAGAACAAATAAGTATATTTTTCATGGTAGTGGTTTTAGATACCCGTTAAAAAGTGAATTGAATTAAGTAATTAAGCTATTTAATGAAAAACTAAAATCGATTTAATTTATTGATTTTTAATCCAATAGGGTCAGTAAATCGAAATTTCTGACTCAATTTAATATATCTTTTTGATACTCAAAATTTATCTTTAATTTTCATCTGGCCTAAATAATAATTTAATGAAAAAACTACTTTATTTTTTTGCATTAGCGTCAATGAATGCATGTAAAAACCAAGAAATTAAAAAAATAATGCAGTAATTTTTATAAAACATCAAAGTAAGCTTCTGCTTTTATTTAAAATATAACAAATATATTTAATACTAAAGCAATATAAAGAATCAAACAAGCGCAGCTAATATGCAGAAATTAAAATTAAAATTATAATTTTATCTTTAAAAAATAGTTTTAATCCGAAACAAATATTAAATGTTTAAAAATAAGCAACGCTCGCATATAATTTTAATCATTATCCTAATCAGCATATTAATTTCAGGAATCGCTTTCTCATACAAATTATCCAATTTCATAAAGGATATGGCAACAAAAGTGAGCGATAATATGAAAAACACCATGGACCCTAAAAGTCCAGATACTGGCAAAACTAACTTTGAAAGCTTCTCAATACCTCCGAATTCAAAAAAAGTGATCATTGGGACCTATCTAGAAAGAATTGAAGACCTGAATATCAAAGAATCTAGTTGGAGTTATGAATTTTATTTGTGGTTTAAATGGGATCCAACAGGAATCGATTTATTAGGAAAAAAAGATTTGTCCCACAAAAATGAACTTCCTTTTACAATAATTAATGGAGATATTTTAAAATGCGATTTAGTAGACCGATACTTAGACTCTAGTAACCACATTGAATACATTCAATATTTCGTCAAAGCAAAAAGTACCCAATTTTTTGATGTATCCCTATATCCAATTGATAAACATGATTTGATTTTGCCAATTGAACATAAATGGCTAGATAGGAAAAATATATATTTTGAGCCAGACACCAATGATTCTAAAGTAAGCTCAAGAGTAATGGTTAATGGCTATGAAAAAGAAAATAGTATTAAACTAATCGAGAAGCCCCATGCCTATAAATCAGCAAGAGGAAATCCAAAATTTTCCTCTAACTATAAATTTGATTTTTCTCAATACAGAATGGCAGTTAGGATTTACAAAGGTGGATTGTCTGTAATTTTAAAACTATTTTTAATTTTATATATTGCTGTATTGGTAACCTTTATCGCCCCGTTTGCATCAGATCCAAGCAGATATACAGTAGGCGCATTATTTACGGCGGCTGGTGGTAGTTACATTTTAGCTTCTAAATTACCAGCAACAAATATTTTTTCTTTAGCGGAAATTATCAACTCTTTTTGCATAGTACTAATTGTTGTAATGATGGCAATATTGGGCATTTTACCTTCATTAATATTTAAAGACGGATTAATAGATTCTTTCGAAAAAAAGATGACCAGAATGATTAATCTAGCCATGTTCGTATTTTTTATTTTAATCAACACCCTATTAATCTACTTCGCTATAAGTTATTCTTAACCTAAAAATCACTCAAATAGAAGCGTCTTATTTTGGTTAAGTCAATTAGATCTTTTTATTTTGAATTTCAACTTTTTCTACAAAGCCTCTTAATTATGTGACAGGATTTGTAGAAAAAAAAATAATCCCATGATCTCAAAATTAAGAAATCACCAAAGCCTTTAAATCGTATATATCATCAAAAATATAATCAGGATTTGCAGTCAACAATTCCGCTTGGCTGTGCGCCCCAGTGGTAACACCTATATTATAAATACAACCCGCATTCCTACCCTCTTCAATATCAATGGTTGAGTCCCCCACTTTTATAACAGTAGCTGCATCCACTACATTTAATTTATCCATTGCAAATAAAATCATATCAGGATTAGGCCTGTTTTGATTTACGTCCGATGAGGTAACCAATAAATCAAAATCTCTACCTTCCTCCCAATTTAGTTTCTTAACTAACAAATTAGCAGTTGTTTTATTATATCCTGTATTTAAAACCACCTTAATTCCTAAATCTCTTAATTCCTTAAACAATCTTTCAGTGTTTCGGGTAGGGATAACCGTTAAATTTTCATAAGCACTGTCAAGAAGCCCTAAAAAATCTTGAAATATTTCTAGAATAGCTTGTTCATTCAGTACTATTTTTTTTCCACTCAGTGTTTCCCTAATCGCTTGCAATTTCTCTTTTCCAGCACCCCACTTTAGAACATCTTCAAAACTAACAGTTGGACATTTCTTTTCGATCGCCTTGTGTAATGTTCGATACACTACATTTCCTTCATCCACCGAAGTGCCTGCCATATCAAAAACAACCATTGCTATTTTCATAAAATTATTTTAAAGATGATTCAATTGCATTTGTAAAAGATTCAATAGAAGGGCTAACCAAAGTAGGATCTTTGGCCAAATCATCCCATCGTCTCAACGCTACCGCTTCTTTATAAAATTCAAATTTTTCAAATGAAGCCACCTCCTCTTCATTCATAATACCACCTTGAAATTCTAAGCTAACTTTAGAAGGCAATGACAAGGTTTCAAAATAACCAGGCTCTGTAGCACACAAATATCGTTTTGCTGATACATGTAATTTTACTGGCTCTGCTACCGCCAATTTAAAATGTTGAGAAACATATCGTTCACCTAATAATTCATGTTGATCATCTATGCCCTTGTCACTGGCATCATCTGGCAAATCATGCAATAAATGACCTATATCATGTAATAAGGAAGCTGTTATTAACTCATCACTAGCCTGGTGCTTTCTTGCCAATGCAGCACATTGTAATGCATGCTCTAACTGTGTCACTGACTCGCCACCATACATAGATCCTCCATTTTCTTTGAATAATTTCAATACTTCTTGTGTAATAGGATGTAGCATAAAATAAAATTATAAGTTGTTAATCATTTCTTCTGCAAAACCAAATGACATCGTCATACCATGTCCTCCGATACCATTTAAAATATAAACGCCCGCTTCAGGATTTAAAAATAAATCGGTTGCACCATTGGTCATAATTGGATATACTCCATTCCAAGATTGTATCATCTCCCATTGATCTATGTGCATTAATTTTTTAAGATAGTCCAAAATCATTTTATTTATCTCCATCTTGTCAAAAGGGTCAAAATCTAAACCATATTCATGAGAATCACCCACCGTTAATTCACCCGCGTTGTTTTGTGATACCATTACATGAATACCATATTTCAAATACTCAGGAATTTCTTCTTCAATTTTAATTCTTAATTTACTAAGTGAAGCAGAAGCTGTAAAACTTTTATAATGAAGCAAAGATAAGCCACCACATATAGAAGCCCCTATTTGATAACTAGGATCTTTGTGTTTAAAGCGCATCATCTGCAGCTTCGTCTTTATAATAGGCTGTTGTTTAAATTGTTCAGGATACAATGTTTCAAAATCAGCACCAGAACAAACACAAATGATATCAGCACTAAATTTTGTTTTGCCTGAATAAACAGCATTGGATGAAACACTGGTAATGGCTGTACCCCAAATAAAAGAAACCTTATACTTTTCATTTAAAAAATCGGGAAAGTTTTTAATACCCTCTCTTGGATCTATGATTGTTTCATCTTCACTTCTAAGGGCTCCCATCAAACCATCTTCATTGATACCTTTGTAGTTTTCCAAAATCGTTTTAGTAGAAATTACAGAAACAGGTCTATTTTTTGATTTGAAAAAACTGCCAATTTCTTCCACTACATCCATTTCTTCTTGGTTATAGGCTAAATGTAAACTACCACAAGAATTATATGGAAGATGAGCTGCCTCTAAATAATCAAGCCAAATTTCTCTAGTTCTTACAGCCCTATTATATAATTTTCCATCAGGCTGACCAATTGGCCAAAGCATTCCGAAATTTCTGACACTAGCTCCTAAAGAAAATTGAGATTTTTCAATAACGGTTACTTGATAGCCTTTTAAAGCCAAGGCTCTTGCTGTAGCTAGTCCTACAATTCCTGCGCCTACTACAATGGCATTTTGTTGACTCATGATATTTTTAACTTTTTAAAATATGAATAGTTAGTGATAGCCAAAACTATAATTATACTGGATGTAAAAAAAGCACTATAAACAAAAAAGGTTACCCAACCATAGTTGGTATTATTGAAATTTTTAAAAAGTAAAACCAAAATACTACCTAAATAACCTGCCGCATCAGCCACATACATTAAAAATCCAATATTACATTTAATTTTGAAATAGGCAATCCATCTTTCAAAAAATAAGGTGTGATAAGCGATGTAGGGCAAATACATTGAAAAACCAACAACGATCATCCACCCTGTGGCAGATAACAATTGGTTATAAAATAAAATAGTTGATACCAATAGCATTACACCTCCAAAAAATATAATTAAGAAATTAATAAAAAAAGCAGTTCGATTATTCTTTATTAAAATCATGGAACCAATAATTATAAGAACTAAAACGGCAATGGGTATTTCTGAAACTACCAACATCGTTGGAATATTTTTCAACCCAATGCTATTCCAAAATTCCACTGCAAAATTATCTCTTAAATCTCTAAAGATTGTCAGGCAAACGTAAATCATAACTGACATAATAATACCGGGAGCAAATTGTTTTAAAAAATGAGCTCTTTCGGTCTTATTCATAGGTAATCGCTCTGTTCTCAAATTTTTATCTTCTTCCGTTGGGTCGGATAAAGAATGCAATAAAAAAATACCAATAAATAAAATGGGTAGGAACAATAAAGCAGTGACAAAGGGCATCCACATTTCAGAAATCCCCCAAACAGTAATTACATAATTACCCACTCCTTTAACAATGCCAGAAGAAACAATAAAGCTCGAGGCCATAGAAGCTCCTAATATTTCTGTATCCCTTCTGCCTTCAATATAACTAAATACAACTCCCCATATCATGCCCAAAGGCAAGCCATTTAAAAACATAAAGGCCAAATTATAGGGGAAAGGAACGATCGCAAAAAATAGCAATGAAATCCATGAAAAAGCCATTAATGATATCAATGTAATGGTTCTTTTACTGGCAGACAATTCAGATACTATTTTAATACCAAAATATTTAGATATGGTATATCCAATTAATTGTGCAATGATTAATAATATTTTATAATCTACACCCCATAAAATTTTGTTTTGAAACTGTGCAGCAGTAAATGGTTTTCGAAAGGCATACATACTTAGGTAGGTAATAAATACCGCTACGGATGCCTTTACAATAAATGCCAATTCTTTTTTAGATAGTCGATTGAGCATTTTATAAATGGATTGAAACCCTAAAAGGATTATGAGCTATGGCATATTCAAAAGCTTCGGAAACCTCGTCCAATGAAAATCCTTTCTTGATTAATTTTTCAAAATCAAAAAATGTATAATTCATTTCAATGAAATTAACCGCATTTAAAAAGTCTTCATTGTTATAATTATGCAACCCCTTAATAGTAAGTAAATTTCGAATAATATACTCTGCATTGATTGGAATGTCAGACTGAGGAAAAACAGCTCCTATCCAAATGGTGACCCCTCCTATTTTTAGCATTCGAATCGAATTTAGCATAGCATCAGGTGCACCAGAAAACTCAAGTACAATATCCACTTTGTGTTGCAAGGAATCTTTTGGCAAACAAATTTCGGTAGCTCCAAATTGCTTAGCTACTTCAAGTCTTTCAGCACTTTCATCAATTGCTATCACCTTACTGGCACCCATTTTTGATACCATTGCACAAGCAATAATTCCTAACATTCCGGTTCCATAAACCGATACAGATTTATTTTGAATATCACCTGCTAATCGCAAAGTACCCGCTACTGTAGCTACACTACAATTTATTAATGAAGCGATTTCATTCGGTAAGTCCTGAGATAATTTTATAATTAGGGTGTTTTTTTTGAGAATGGTGTGTTCACTTAACCCACCATGAAAATGACTTGTATCAGTTATTTGTTCATGACCATATTTAAACAAATCCTTAGCCTTTTGCGGCATATTGGACTTCGAAAGTTCATCCCCAGGGGAGCTTGCGTAAATTGCCCAAGTTATTTTATCGCCAACCTTTAGTGGACTATCTTTAAAATCATTCAAAGATGCATTGGGACCAAAGGCTTCAATGATACCTACAATCTCATGTCCTAAAATAGTAGGTGATTTTTCAATTCTTTTGCCTTGATAAGTATGTAGATCGCTTCGACAGAGGCTAGTACATAAATTTTTGACTAAAATTTCACCCTCTTTTAATGTTAGAAGTGGAAATGACTTGATTGTAAATTTTTGATTACAATCTACAAAGCTTGCAAATTTTGACACCGATTTTTATATATTATTTAAATGTATAAATTTTTGAATTATAACTTCAAATAAAGGTATAGTATTAATGATTTGATAATGAAAATTAACCGAAAAAAATAAATAAAATCCCCAATTGACTTTGATAAAAAATAGGATTTCAGTTTAAACATGAAATAATATTGTTAATAAAAAGAGTCTCGATTACTCGAGACTCTTTTTGCAATTGATTTTTTTGAACTAAATAATCCCTTTTAGTATATACATTAATTATTTAATGATCCACATTTTTGCATTAATATCATCAGAACCACCATATTGAGAACTAATAGCAGCTTCTAAGTTAGTTTTGTTATTAATTCTTTCTGCATTTGGATATTGGTAACGCAATGCTACTCTATTGGTATTTCCAGAACCTGGTCCAGTATGGAAAGTTGGCACACCTGTTCTTCTCCAATTATAATATCCTTCAGCACCACTGTTTTGGTACATCGCTAAATACTTTTGCAACAAAATTTGCTTTAAGCCATTTGTATTGTCACCAGCATATTTAACTGTTGACTGAGCATAGTAAGTAGCATAATTAAAATCAACATTGTAAGTTACAGACTCCGCTAAAGTTCCACCTGGTTTTTGAAAAGTAACCGTGTTAGCACCTTCTTTAACACCATAGAAAGCTTGAGAAGCTTTGATACCATTTTGATACCAAGTTTCAGCATTTTGACTTGAAATCCAACCTCTGTTAGCTGCTTCTGCAATATTGAAACACATTTCTTGATAACCTACTTGAGTGGTAGATTCTGCAGTATAAGTTTGATAATAACGCTTACGGTTGATAAATGAATACAACCTTAAGTTTGCATTCGCACTCATTGTTGCTAAATCTTCTCCAGAACCAGCACCCACAAATGCATCATAAGAATTAGGTGCCTTTCCTGTAGCTACCAATGATTCAGCCGGCTCAGCAACAAAGAAAGTTCTTGGATCTTTCAAAGATGTTAAATTACCTAAATAAGTAGAAGACATATTGTAACGAGTTGCATCAAAACCAAAATTATCTGGATTGGTAGAGTACTTGTTGTATTGATTATTGTATACAAAAGCCAAATTGTCTGCGTCGCTGCTAAATAAAGGATATCTAGTAGGGTTGCTGATTACATCATTAAATTTCGTCTTGATAGCTAATTCACCATCCGCATCTTTGTTGCTCAATTGGATCAATACTCTCAATTTAAAAGCATTCACCGCTTTTTGCCATTTGGTCAAGTTATTACCGTAGAAGAAATCATTTGACAATACATAATTGGTAGACTTTAAAGTACCCATTTCTGTATTTGCTTCTTCCAAATAAGTAAGAATTTGCATAAAAACTTGCTTTTGAGTATCATACTTAGGAGTAATGTTATTTAATCCTTTTAAAGCCTCAGAAGCTGGAATATCACCCAAATTCATTGTTAATTCATACAAGAAATACGCTTTTAAGTACTTAGCGAGCGCTGTGTAAGGATTTGGAGCCGTTACAGATTTCTTTGACTCTTCTTCCATCTTTTGGATGTTCTTTAATACATTGTAGTTATTGAATGAGTAACCAGTCCAGTTGTATTCTTGGTTTCCATAATAAGCATAATTACAAACGTAATATTGATTCCATCTTTGTATACTATTGAATGCACCTTCACTATATTCAAGAAGTACATTGCCTAAAATTAAATTTGCAGGAACAGATGTTGCTCTGTTAGGATCTGAGGCTAAAGTATCGAATGACTTTCTACAAGCTGTCATTGAACTCAATGCCAATACTAAACTAAGTATTTGAAATATCTTTTTCATATCTTATGTGTTTCTTTTAATTAAAAAATAAAATTAATATTGATACCGTAAGATCTTGTTGTTGGTGTTTGTAAATTAATAGAAGATTCACCTGGGTACTGATCAATATCAACATCATTAAATTTGGAATCTGGCATCCAGTACAATAAGTTTCTGCCTACAATAGAAACAGTCGCTTTATTGAAGAATGATTTTCTTATCAATGTTGTTGGAATTTCATAAGTTAAAACCACTTCTCTTAGTTTAACAAATGTTTTACTCATCATATTTGGCTCAGGAATACCATGTACACGGCTAACGTAATCCTGTATATATGTTTTAGTTGCATTGGTTGCAAATTTTAAATCAGCATAATTGGTAATTAAACCAGAAACCGCATCATATTTTGGAGTTCCAGAAGCTATTTGAACACCTTCTCCTAAATATGCTTTTACGCCTATATAATCTTGGTATCTAGCAACACCCATTTCACCTTGAGCAGTTTCAATGTGACGACCACCTTGGAATGTTTTCTTTCTTACATAATCTTCCATTACACCACCAACGCGACCATCTACTTGCAAGTTTAAGGTAAATGCTTTGTAGCTAAATTTATTGTTAAGCCCCCATACATAATCAGAATTAGAATTACCAGCAAATTGTGCAACTGGTAAGATAACTGGTCTACCACCCGCATCATTGATGATTTTACCATCCTGTGTTCTAGCAAACTTTCTGATATAAACAAGATCTGTTCTTGATCCAACTATATAAAATGTATTTAAAGCAGTTACACCTTTTGGTAATTCAGTGTATACGCTTTTGAATGTACCGGTATTGAAGGTCGCATCCCAGTTTAAACCATTTGCTTTCTTCAAAATCACCGCATTCAAACTTAGATCGTAACCCGTTCTTTTAGTTTTAGTACCATTGATTACATAAGAACCATAACCAGATGTTTGAGAAATTGATTTAGAGAAAATTTGAGGTCCATCTGTATAATTAAAATAACTTGCTTCTAGACCAAAACGATTGTTGATGAACCTTGTTTCTAAACCAAATTCAAGACTTGATCTATCATCAGGCTGAACGTCACTATCTACTAAAGTGTTAGTGAAAGCAGCTTGAGTTGTGTTGTTATATCCAATACCTGTAGAATACACATTGGAATAAGTATAAGTAGGTCCGCCATATGGAGAGCTATATTGCTCACCATAGCCAATAGGGAAATTGTTATTAGGTGTAGAGCCAATATAATCAGATACAAAGTTTCCACCACCTCTAACTTTTGCATACGAACCTCTTAATTTGAAGAAGTTAATTTGCTTTGGCATGTCAACATAATCATTCAACACAGTGCTCAAGTTAAAAGAAGGATAGAAGAAAGAATTGTTTCCTTTATTCAATGCCGACAATTGGTCATTACGACCTGTAATATTTAAGTTAGCATATTTACCAGCCTCAATATCTACTGAATACAACAAAGATTTAACCCTCATTTCAGAGGCAAAATTGTAAGCAATTACCGGATTTCTACTATTTGCAAAATTGTACACATTAGGTACATTTAAATAGTTGGTAGTTGTAAAATTTGAATTGTAATTAAACTGTCTGTAGTTCGCACCAGCAAAACCAGAAATATTAAAGAAATTCGCTAACTCAGGTGTTTTGAAATTTGCACGGAATTCAGAGTTGGATTCAAATAAAGATCTTCTGTCTTCTCTGTAATCTCCCCTATTCTCTTCTCTACCGTAAGGATGAGCTGAGAAAGGCATTTTCTCATTACGCATTAAATCATAAGTAGTAAGTGAAGTTCTTGCAAATAAATCTACATACTTATTTATTTTGTAGTCTAAAGTAGTATATGCATAGATGTCATTTTTATAATGACCTCTTGTCCACTCATAAGCCATAAAGTAAGGGTTATGGTATCTTTGATATTCTGCATAGATACTTTGTACACCTTCTTTACCTGGCTGCCAGTAATTTCTCATGTCATTCATATTCCAATCAGCACCTCCCCAAATAGTAATATTGTAAATTACTGAGTTAGGACCGTAGTTTACGTCTGGGAAATTATCAGAATATTGTTTATTGAAATTGATATTCGCATCTAAAGTTAATTTAGAGTTGAATCTCAATGTACTTGACAAATTTAAGTTGGTTGTATTTAAACTTGTGTTTGGTAAAATACCTTTGTTAAAAGTATTACCCATAGAAAAACGAAGATCCGCTTTTTCTGTAGAAGAGGCTATTGCAATACTGGATGTATTTAACAAACCAGATTGGATAAATTTCTTTAAGTTGTCTTTACCACGCGCAATCCAAGGAGTACCAGATCTTTTACCAGTAATAGGATCTACTGGACTATCATACTGAGGAATCAATTGACCTTCAAATTTTGGTCCCCAAACATCATAATCCGCATCGTTTGTACCTGCACCTAAACCATCTACGAAAGCATACTTACCGTGGTCACCAGGTCCATATTCATCTTGAGTTTTAGGTAAAGCAATAAAACCATTTTGAACTGAAGTACTGCTATTGAATTCAACAGAGTACCCTCTTTTATCTTTAGTACCTTTTTTTGTGTTTATGATGATAGCACCATTTTGACCTCTATAACCATAAAGAGCAGACGCAACTGGTCCTTTCAAAACGTTGTAAGATTCGATATCGTCTGGGCTAATATTCCAAGTATCAGAGTTAATCGGCACACCATCTACTACAATTAAATTTACACGTCCACCTCTTAATACTAAATTTGGTGTTCTTAACATTTCTTGGTTGATACCTACTGTTAAACCAGCTACTTTACCAACCAAGTTGTTGATAGGATTCAATTCTCTTGCTTTCACTAAATCGGATCCTTTCACTTCTTGTGTAGCGTAACCAATTTTTCTTTTCTCTTTTTTGATACCTAAAGCGGTTACAACCACTTCATTTAATGACTGGTCTTGTCTTGTCAAGCTAATCATTAAATTATTATTGCTTCCACTTATTTCAATTCTCTTTGTTGCAAAACCTACATTAGAAATTATTAATGTACCTGCTTTGTTCATAGAAATTGAGAAAGTTCCTTGTTGGTTAGTTTTGGTGGCAGTCGTTGTTCCACTCACTGTTACAGAAGCAAACTCAAGAGCCGCTTTTGTATCAGCATCCATAACCTTTCCATTAACTTGAATGCTTTGGGCGAAAGTAACAATACTAAAGCCTAATAACATGAGTGGTGTCAACAACCACTTTAAATTTTTTGGTATTGATGTCATATTTTTCATTTTAGAGGCAAAACTATCTCTCAAAATTTTAACATTTGTTTTTTACAAATAAAGTTTTCGTTAAGCAATTATTAACCATAATTAACATTTACTTTTTAATTATTTAACATTGAAAATTTTAAATATAATATTTGAATATCAAAAAAATATTATTTTAAAATTGTGTTAAGTATTAGATACTGGCCAACTTTTTAGCTAAATGATTTTTTAGTTAATTAAAAAAATACTCCCATAAAAAAAGACTTACGTTTTAACGTAAGTCCATTATTAGCATTTTGCGAGACCGAGATTTTAAAATGATTCCAGAATTATTATTTATTCATCTTGTTCTTTTAAATCTTCATAGCATTTTACTGAAGAAAGTAAAAATTGAAAAAATTACAACTAACTTAGTAAAAGCTATTTGAATTACTTTAATTATCAATTAATAAAAAAAAGTTTTGATTCATTTTCGTAAGTATGTCAATCTTTTCCCTTCCTCCATTCGCTCGATAGCATACCTGAGCATGGTTCGTGGCATTTTAAAAAGATGCTCATCTAAGAATTCTTCAAGTGCCAATTCATCTCTTTTGCCCACTTCTCTCAACATCCAACCGCATGCTTTGTGCATTAGGTCGTGCTTGTGGGAAAGGAATTTTTCGCAAAGATTAAACACATCGGAAAATTGACCATTTCTAATGAATTCAAAACAAGCTACAACCGCCACCCGCTCCGACCATAAATGTTTAGATTCAGCTAAATCGTAAAGAATTTGACGGTCTTTGTGTAATATAAATTTGCCCAACAATTTATAGGCAGAACAATCCACCAAATCCCAATTATTGATTTGGCGAATATTTTTCAAGTAAAATTGGATAATTATTTTTTGTTGAACGGGAGAAGATTTTGAAAATTGTACTACTAAAATTAACAAGGCTGCAAAGCGTAATTCATGAATTTTATCATTGATCAATTCTTGAACATCGGCCATATTGGTAAATTTCCAATGCTCTTTTACCAATGCTTGCACTTGCGGATTTGATAATCCAATAAAAATATCACCTTCTCCATACTCTCCTTTCCCATTCTTAAAGAATCGAGCAGTTTGAATTGCTCGCTCTGGATTTTTGAGTTCAAGGAGAGCCTGCTTTAAAGATTTCTTCATTAAAAAAATACTGGTTTATAAGAAATGACCATTATTTCTCCGGCACAAAAAGCACTGCATCCGCCACTATAATTCCATTAGAATTTTTATTAGAAATTTCTACGTAGGCATTGTTACCTTTTGGCAAATTGCATTTTCCTAAGGATACCCACTCTCCAGCTGTTTGACCAATCACCTGAACTTCAGATCTTTTAATAACTTTATTAATTACTTTCTCTCCATCAAAAATAGCGATCTGTGTCTGCTCAGAACCATTTTGCAATTTTGGATAATAAGTATAAATCTGGTAGCTTCCTTCTTTGCTTATCTCTGGAATAAATTTAACCGACTTGGCTGTTGAAGTACGAGCCGTATCTCTTAAATAAGAAGGCCCAAATCCACCATATTTTCCAAAAGACCAATCCCCTTTTACGACAACATTTTCTGTATCCACATTGTCCACTATAATTTCTGGCGTCCGACCATTTGCATAAGGATTTGTTTTTATGATTTGTTGTAATTGATCAATATTTATATCTTGTACAGCTTGATTGTTGTCTATTGAAAGACAAGCCGCCACTGCCGATGATTGGGCTAGTACCATAAATACTGGTTCCATTCTAATAGAACCATAGGCAATATGTGAAGCGGATAAACAAACAGGAACCAATAAATTTTTACACTCTTTCTTTTTAGGAATCACTGATCGATAGGCAATTGGATAAGGATCAAATCCGCCTACTTGAACATCCCCTTCATTTTTTACCATACCATTTACAACAAGCCGCTGGCAATTATGAGAATCCATTGTATAAGCTGCTAGTCCAATCCCATCTTTTACGACCTCTTTACCTTCACAGTTTAATTGAGTCATTACATATTCACCAATCATTCTTCTGGTTTCACGCACATACATTTGAGGTGTCCAATTTTTATTATCCGTATACTCATCCTTTGGATATCCCCATTGAAGCATTTCATTTCGAAGGTAGGAAGGCATTCGAGTATCATGACCAATGAAATAAAAAAATCCTTTTACATAATTGTCATGTGCCTTTTTTATTTCTTTTCTTTTGTTATAATCTGCTTCTGGATAATCCCAGTTCTCTCCAATCATGTCAGTAGAAAAAGCTCCGTTGTTATTGATATCAGTTTTATTATTGGGCATCGGGGCTAGGGAAGTAAATCCTCCAATATTTTTTACTGGCTTCTTCGCGAGCACCCTCAATAATAATTCATATCGTTCTGGTTTGTAATCATCCGGTTGAGTAATCGGAATTCGATTGCTAGGATTATTTGTAAAACAAACTCGAATATTATAGGTCTGTACTTTTTTATCGCCCGTACCATTGGGCGCCAACGTTTCATTGCTGATACCCCAAACCAATCCGCTTTCTTTTTTACCAGGAATTTTATATGGATCTACTCCATCAGGAAACTGGTGCTTATCCATCAACTGAACACCATTGTAAGTTTCGCCATAAGTACTGTTAGATTCTCTTCCAGTAAAATAAGATACCCCAGACTTCGCCATTAAATCACCTTCATAGGTACAATCAATAAAAACTTTTGCCTTAATTATTTGATTGGTTGATTGATTGGGTTGAATAGAGTTCTCTATAGTTATCGCTTTGATAGCACCTTGTTCAGTGCTCACTGACTGAAGTCTATAATTATAAACAACTTTAATATTGGCTTCTTTAATATATTGTTCAAATAATTCTTTGGCTACATGTGGCTCAAATGTCCACTGTTCAAATTTTCCATAATGTTGACCAATACGCCTATAAAAATCTAATGATAGTCCAGCCACCGCATATTTATTTCCGATATCTGTTTGACCCAATCCACCCGTCGTTAAACCACCTAAGCGATTACCTGGTTCAATTAAGATCACCGATTTACCCATCTTTTTTGCAGTATAAGCAGCCATAACGCCAGCAGAGCTACCTCCGTAAATACAGATGTCAACCGAACTAGATTGATTCACCTGGGCTTTGGCAGACAGGTCCGTGAGAATAAATAAAAAAACAATCCACTGAGCAATCTTATATTTTTTCATATTATTATTTAATTGTATTTATTTGATTAAAATTAAAGTTTAAAAACCAAAAGAATCAATAGGCTACTGACTATCCCATTACAAGATACCTAAGAGCTTTAGTGATTGAATTAACTGGTTAAAAATAAGGATTTTAATAATTCGGGGCAAGATTTTCCAGTCTTAGTAAGATTGCCTAATTTACTCCCACTAAAAAGCCAAATTTAAAGTATTTTAAAAAATATAATGGAATGAAAAGTAAACTGCTGTCTTTATTATTGTTTAGTTTATGCATTACTAACGGTTACGCACAATCGATTAATGAATTATGGTTAGATGATTTGGTGATACAAAAATATTCTGAGGGTATTCCCGGAATATCTGCCAAAAAAAATGGAGGGGGTGAAACGATGACGATGATCAAAAAAACTTATCAAAGAGGAATTGGTGTTCAATCTACCAGTGTATTGTCTTTTTTACTAAATGGGAATGCCACCGAATTTTCTGCCTCAGTTGGTGTAGATGACATGGGTAATAAAATATTAAAGCACCAATTTTATGTATTAGGAGATGGTAAAATTTTATTTGAAAGTGGTGATATGAAATGGGGTGATTTACCCAAAAATGTAAAAGTGAATTTAAGCGGCGTTCAAAGAATGGGATTATTGGTAACGGTGGAAGATCAAGGCTACACTAAAGTATACACCAATTTTGCAGATGCAAAAATTTCAATGATTGGAAACGCGGTCCCGCTTACTACACCCAACTTAGACGAAAAATATATTCTAACACCTCCTTCGCCTAAAACTCCTCAAATTAATTCTGCCAAAGTTTTTGGTGCAACCCCCGGCAACCCGTTTTTATATACCATCGCTTCCACTGGATCAAAGCCTATTGAATTTTTTGCAGACAATTTACCTGCCGGACTTTCCATTGATCATGCAACCGGAACTATATCAGGAAAATTAACGCAAAGAGGAATTTATTCAGTCCAGCTTAGAGCAAAAAATAAATTCGGTGAAGCAAAAAAAGAATTGAAGATTAAAATAGGAGATACGATTTCACTTACGCCACCGATGGGTTGGAATGGATGGAATTCTTGGGCCAAAATGATTGATGGTGAAAAAGTGATTGCATCCGCCAATGCGATGGTAAGCAAAGGTCTTAGAGACCATGGATGGAATTATGTTAACATAGATGATGCCTGGCAAGGAAATAGAGGAGGTAAATTGAATGCAATGCAAGCCAATGAAAAATTCCCCCATTTTAAAAAAATGATTGATGACATTCATGCAATGGGATTGAAGCTGGGTGTATATTCTACGCCGTGGATTACTAGTTATGCTGGCTATATGGGTGCGTCCTCAAATTTTGAAAATGGTATTTATCCTGATTCAATAAAAAATAACAAAAGAGCTTTCCGTTATATTGGTAAATACAGATTTGAAACCAATGATGCCTTACAATTAGCAGAATGGGGCGTTGATTTTTTAAAATATGATTGGCGCATAGAAGTTAATTCAGCTCGTAGAATGTCTACTGCGTTAAAGTCTTCCGGTAGAGATATAATTTATAGCTTATCTAATTCGGCACCATTTAATAACGTAGAGGAGTGGACGAAAATCTCCAATATGTACCGCACTGGTCCTGATATCAGAGACAGTTGGCTTGGTTTATATCACTGTACTTTTAAATTGGATAAATGGGGACCTTATGGTGGACCGGGACATTGGAATGATCCAGACATGATGATTCTTGGCAATGTTACCACGGGAACCGAAATGCATCCGACCCGACTTACGCCCAATGAACAGTATAGTCATATTAGCTTATTCGCTTTACTATCTTCTCCCCTGCTAATTGGTTGTCCTATTGATCAACTAGATGAATTTACTTTGAATCTTTTAAACAACGATGAAGTAATTGCAATCGATCAAGATCCTCTAGGATCCTCTGCTAGATTGATTTCGGATGAAGATGGAATACAAACCTGGTTTAAAAAAATGGAAGATGGAGCTTACGCCGTTGGATTTTTCAATACCGATCATTATGGTAAAAATCCTGCTTCCTTTTTTCGATGGGGAAATGAAATGCCGAAAAATTATACCGTTGCATTATCAAAACTTGGTCTAAAAGGCAATTGGAACGTAAGAGATGTTTGGAGGCAAAAAAATGTTAACTTAGTCAATGGCTCCTTTAACACAATGATCCCTTTTCATGGGGTAAGCCTTTATTATATTCAACCATTGCCTTCATCCAAATAAATCAAACTAAAATAAATTTATAAGCGATATGAAAAAGCAAAATCAATTTCTAATTTTTTTAGGATTTTTTCTTTTGTCAACGATTCCATCCTTTGCACAAAATAGTCCTGCTCAATCAAACCTTCCCATTCCAGCCTTGTTGGTTTCTCAAAAAGGAAATACTATTTCAACCAAACAACAATGGGAAAAAGAACGCAGACCTGAAATCAAGGATTTGTTTGAATCAGAGATGTATGGAAAAGTTCCAGGCAAGTTAAAAATCTCTTCAGTGAAAGTGCTTGAAACAGATAACCAGGCGCTCAATGGAAAAGCGATTAGAAAACAAGTCAGATTAACATTCACTGGAAATGGAAAAGAACTTTCAGTTGAAATGTTACTGTATTTACCCAAAGCAAAGAAATCTTTTGTCACCTTTCTTGGATACAATTTTAATGGAAATCAAAGTACGATCAATGATACCGCTGTTCACATGGCCAAAGCATGGAATGGTCCATCAGCAAAACGGGGTAGTGAATCTGCTAGATGGCCAATTGAAAATATTGTTGCGGCCGGATGTGGTGTTGCTACTATGTATTATTGGGATATTGCTCCTGATAGAAATGATTTTTCGATCGGCGTTTACCCTTTATTGTATCAACCCAATCAAACTCGTCCTGCAGCCGACGAGTGGGGTGCTCTTGCAGCATGGGCTTGGGGTTTATCTCGCGCACTAGACTATTTAGAAACTGATAAAAATGTAGATGCAAAAAAAGTTGCGGTGATTGGACATTCCCGCTTGGGTAAAGCAGCCATATGGGCTGGTGCACTAGATCAAAGATTTGCAGCAGTTATCTCCAACTGCTCTGGTTGCGGTGGTGCGGCAATTTCAAGAAATAAAGAAGGTGAAACGATTGGAAAATTAAATGAAAGATTCCCGATGTGGCCTTGTGCTAATTTCCAAAAATACAGTAACAATGAAACTGCTTTACCTTTTGATCAACACATGCTGCTTGCAATGGTAGCCCCTCGCCCATTGTATGTGGCGAGTGCATCAGAAGATTTATGGGCATCCCCTAAGAATGAATACTTGTCGGCAGTTTATGCAAGTGAAGCTTACAAATTATATGGTTTAAAAGGTCTTGAATCGAAAGAATTTCCTAAGGTAGAGCAACCAATTCTTAGTCGTGTATCCCATCATATTAGAAATGGAAAACATGATATTTTATTGTATGACTGGGAGAACTATATCAAATTTGTTTATCAGTTTATAAAATAATCTAGTTTTCATTTTCACTTTGGAAAAATTAAGTAGTTAGCCCTTGAAATCTCCATAAAAACAAATTGGAATTTTACCCGATACTAAAAAAGATTGTGCTAAATTTAAAAATTATTAAAATCAAAGTTATATGAAAAGAAAAGAATTTATTAAAACCAGTTCAGCTACATTAGCTGCGGTGGCTAGTTATACAATTATCCCGTCCTATGTGATGGGTAAATCCTTTGGGCACGTAGCTCCGAGCGATAAGGTGAATGTGGCTTGCTGTGGAATAGGAAATAGAGGTAGTGATGTACTCAACGCTTTACATAAAACTGGTTTAGCCAATATTGTTGCCATCTGTGATATAGATATGGGTGCTCCACAAACGGTTGCCAATATGGAGAAATTTTCAACTGCTAAGCGCTTCCAAGATTTCCGTGAAATGTTTGATAAAATGGGTAATCAATTTGATGCAGTTTCTGTCGGCATCCCCGATTTTTCTCATTTCCCTGTTGCCATGTTAGCGATGTCTCAAGGTAAACATGTATATGTAGAAAAACCGATGGCGCATACTTTTCATGAAGTTTCTTTGATGATGAAAGCGCAGAAAAAATACAAAGTAGTTACACAGATGGGCAATCAAGGACACTCTGAAGAAAATTATTTTCAATTCAAAGCTTGGACAGAAGCAGGTATCATAAAAGATGTTGAAAAAATTACTTGTTTTATGAACAATGGTCGCCGTTGGCATGGCATGAAAGTTTCAGACTATCTCCCCTCACAACCTATTCCTGCTACCTTAGATTGGGACAAATGGCTTTCAACTGCCCAGTTCAAAGAATACAATAAAGGATATATTAATGGAGATTGGAGGTCTTGGTTTGAATTTGGAAATGGTGCATTAGGAGATTGGGGCGCACATATTTTTGATACCGCTCACCAATTTTTAAAATTAGGATTACCAACCGAAGTAGATCCTACTTACATGGAAGGACATAGTACTTTGATTTTTCCTCAAGGCTCTACCCTAGTATTTAAATTCCCAAAACGTGATCATATGCCAGCACTAGAACTTAGTTGGTATGATGGTTACAACAACAAGCCGCCGTTACCAGATTTTTATGGAGAACCTATCAGAGCAAAAAATATTCCACCGCCAACGGCTGGAAATATAAAAAGATATCCAGGAAAAGTTATTTATGGTAAGGACCTTACTTTCAAAGGGGGCTCTCATGGATCAGCGCTAGAAATTATACCAGTTGATAAAGCAAAGGACATGGCATCCTCCTTACCGATCGTGCCTGAAAGTCCATCAAACCATTTTGCTAATTTCTTGAAAGCTTGTAAGGGTGAAGAAAAAACTCGTTCTTCATTCGATATATCTGGACCTTTAAGTCAAGTGATGGCATTGGGTGTGTTAGCACAAAGATTAAACACCAAACTTATTTTTAATAGTCGTACCAATAAAATAACCAATAGCTCGGTGGGCAATGAATTACTATATGGTCCGCCACCAAGAAAAGGATGGGAACAATATTACAAAATGTAGTATCATCATATTTTTTTTATAAAAGGACCGAAAAAATAATCTAACAGATTCATTGATCGGTCCTTTTATCAATTTCAATATTTTACACCAATCAATCTTTTAAAAAATTCAATACTATCTATTGCATTCTAAAGCAATTAAAAATACCCTTCCAATTACTTAATTTAAAATCACATGAAACTATTTACTCTTTCAATTGGCTTATTAATCAGTTGTCTAAGTTATGGACAGCAGGAGAACCTTTCCCTTTGGTACAAGCAACCAGCTCAAAAATGGACGGATGCACTACCTGTTGGAAATGGACGCTTGGGTGGAATGGTCTTTGGCGGAATTCAACAAGAAAGAATTCAATTAAATGAAGAAAGTGTTTGGGCTGGAGCTCCAATCAATAATAACAATCCAGGTGCAAAAGCGCATTTGAAAGAAATACAAACTGCCATATTTAATGGTGATTATAAAACAGCCAATGATTTGTCTAAAAAATATTTGGTAGGCACTCCACCCAATGTTAGATCTTATCAAACATTGGGTGATTTAGGGATTAAATTTTATTGGAAATCAGCAGCAACCAATTACAAACGTTCTTTAAACATTCAAACAGGTATTGCAAAAACAGAGTATATAGTCGATGGCAATAAAATTGTACAAGAAGTTTTTGTATCAGCTCCTCAAAATTTGATGGTCATTACCATTCAAGCAGAAAAACCTTTTGATGCAGATTTTCTTTTGTCTCGCGAGTTTAATGCAGACTATGAAACAGGTGGAAATAAAAAAAGAAAAACCGATGGCATTTCAAAAGGCGAAAATCATTACCAAGTTCAAAATGGATTGGCTTATTACAATGGTCAAATCATTGATCTTGATTCTGACATGAAAGGCCCTGGAGGCAAGCACATGCGGTATACAGCAGCCATGAAAATTTTGTCTCAATCTGGAGTTCAATCACCCATCGTATCAGATACTGCTGCTGGTTTTAAAATGGTAGGCTCCAAAAATATTGTACTTATTTTAACCGGAGCCACTGATTACAATTTAGACAAATTAAATATGGATCCTTCCATCAATCCGTTAAATGTATGTCAAGAAATTCTTTCAAAAGCTAGCAGCTATTCTGCGACAACACTTAAACAGCTTCATGTAAAAGACCATGAGTCATTTTTTAATAGAGTTTCATTTTCATTAAAAGATGACAACAATAGTCAATATCCAACAGACGAAAGATTGGTGCATATAAGAGAAGGTAAAAATGACAATGGTTTAGTAGCTTTATATTATCAATATGGTCGATACCTATTAATGGGATCTTCAAGAAAGCCAGGTAAATTACCAGCCAACCTTCAAGGGATATGGAATGATTTATACGATGCTCCATGGAGTGCAGATTTTCATACCAATATCAATTTGCAAATGAATTATTGGCCTGCAGAGACTGGAAATCTTTCTGAAACTTCTGTAGTACTAGCAAAGTTTATGGAAAAAATAATGGTGCCTGGTGCCATTACAGCTGCTGAAACCTATGGTGCCAAAGGATGGACACTCCATCATTTGACGGATCCATTTGGTAGGACAGGTGTGATGGATGGCGTATGGGGAATCACTAATATGGATGGCCCATGGATGACATTGCCTGTTTTCGATCATTTTGAATTTACCAATGATACCAATTATCTACGCACCATTGCTTATCCAATGATGAAAGGTTCTGTAGAATTTGTACTTGATTTTTTAGTTACTTCTCCGCAAGGTTATTTAGTAACGAACCCTTCTCATTCACCTGAAAATTCTTTTTTTGTTCCCAATACCGACAGAAAACAGAAATCGCAAATGACCTATGCTCCTACTGTGGATATGCATATCATCAATGCATTGTTTAATAATTTTACTCGGGCTTCTTCTATTTTACATTTAGATAAATCATTGGCAGAAAAAGTAATTGCTGCACAGAAAAAATTGCCACCTATGAAAATTTCTGCATTGGGTACTATTCAAGAATGGATAGAAGATTTTGAAGAGACAGAACTAGGACATCGCCACATATCACATCTATTGGGTTTATATCCACTTGATTTAATTTCTCCTAAAAATCCAGCGATTTTTGAGGCTGCAAAAAAGACACTAGAACGCAGGTTATCAAATGGTGGTGGTCATACCGGTTGGAGCAAAGCATGGATCGTTAGTTTGTACGCAAGATTATTTGAACCAGAAAAAGCTTTAGAAAATCTTAACGGATTGTTTAAAAAAAGTACGTTGAATAATTTATTTGATACACATCCACCCTTTCAAATTGATGGAAACTTCGGCGCCGCCGCTGCCATTGCAGAAATGGTTATGCAATCACAGAACAACGAAATAAATTTATTGCCTGCATTGCCAAAAGCTTGGAATGAAGGCTCAATGCATGGTTTAAGAGCTAGAGGTGCTTGTACAGTCAATATTGACTGGGCTGATGGAGAATTAAAAAAGGCTACCATTCAATCAACCAAAGGTGGTACATACAATATTCGATATAAAGAATTAACCAAAACGGTAACTCTTAAGCCAAACCAAACGATTACGCTAAACAATCATTTTAACTAACATTTTTCGAATTATAAGTCGGTCATGAAAAGAGTCTTTTACAACCTAGTCATTTTTATTTTAGTAATCAATGGCTTTGCAAATGCACAAAGCAAATTAGTAAAACCCGCAATAAAATTAAATATCAATTGGGCTAATTATTTGTCTCAACAAGATCTTCTTTGGGATGAAGTTCCAAAAGATTATTTTGCTGGTGCATTTGTAGGAAATGGATTACTTGGAACCATTTTATTTAAAGATGATCTAGACAGTACTGCGCTTAGATTTGAAATTGGCAGAACCGATGTATATGATCACAGAACGGCCTCACCAAGCGCCTATGAAACCAGTCGCTTGCCCATTGGTCAATTATTACTGAAGCCTATTGGCACTATCATCCATGTAAAACTGCGCAATGATATTTGGAATGCAGAAATTAAAGGAGAGTTAACCACTACAGAAGGAACCATTTCTTTTAGATGCTTTGTTCCATCGGCAGAAGAACTGATTGTAGTTAACATGAAAACTACTGGCAAAGAAAATCAAGCGAAATTTTCTTTTCGTCCTCAATTGGCACAGAGCGCAAGGTATATTGCTAAAAGAGCAATGGGCTTAGAATTGAATGTAGCCTATCAACAAAATCCAGCATTTAAAACAGAGGTCGTAGATAAAATTGAAGTAGTTACTCAACCTCTTTTAATGGGCGATGATTTTGCCACTGCTTGGTCAGAAAGCAAACAATCAGATGGCTCAAGAACAGTATTGGTAACCGTTGCCAACCGTTGGGGTAAATACAGAAAGCCTGCAGCAGGATCTGCAATAGATGCGGTTGCAACCATTAAAGCTGGTCAGCAAAAATCAATTAAATCGATGGAGACTGCACATCGTCAATGGTGGCACAATTATTATCCAGCTAGTTTTGTTTCTATACCCGATGCACATTTAGAAAGTTTTTATTGGATTCAATTATACAAGCTAGCGAGCGCTACACACCCTAACAGACCGGTGATTGATTTACTTGGGCCTTGGTTTAAACCAACCGCTTGGCCTTTGGTTTGGATGAATTTAAATGTTCAACTTACTTATTACACATTGGGGATTACGAACCATTTAGATTTAGAAAATAATTTATACCAATTACTAGAAAGGCACAAAGACCAGATTATTGCCAATGTTCCCAAAGAATTTCAAGATGATTGTGGCGGCATCACCAACCCTGTTGGTTACGATGATCTTTACAATCCAATTTTTATAACAACCGATCCAAAAAATGATAGAGGATTAAATATTATCGTACTTCCTTGGTTAACGCAAATGTATTATCTACACAATCGTAGAACCATGGATGACGCTAAATTAAGAGACCAAGTTTATCCTCTTTTGCGACGCGCTTATAACTTATACTATAGAATTTTACAACTCGGTGACGACGGTTTATACCATATTCCATTTACCTATTCAGATGAATACGGCAATGCAAAAGAGACCAGTTTAAATATAGCACTTGCTCGATGGGGTTTTAAAACACTTATTGAAACAGCGGAGCGTTTAAAAATTCAAGACCCGCTTCTTCCGAAATGGAAAATGATGTTATCAAAAATGGCTGATTATAATATTGATGAAAACGGAATTATGGTGGGCAAAGATTTACCCTTTTCAAAACCACATCGCCACTACAGTCATTTGTTTTCAATATTTCCTTTGTATGATATGAATATTGAAAATGAGCCCAATCGAATTCCTTTGATGAAAAAATCGATTCAACATTTTACAGATTTAGATGGAGACAATTGTATTTATAAATTTTCAGGGGCCTCATCTTTATGGGCTTCCATTGGTTATGGTGATAGTAGTTTAAATTGGTTGAATCGATCATTAGAAATTTTGCCGAGGTTTGGTGTTAAACCTGGACCAGCAAGAATACCGACTGCTACCCAAAATACATTGTACAGTGAAAGAGAAAATCCAACTTTTGAATCTCCCATTTCTTCTTCCAGAGCAATATTGGATATGCTAATTCAAAGTTGGGGTGGTACCATCAGGGTATTTCCTGCAATGCCTTCAACCTGGAAAGATGCCAACTTTTATAGTCTAAGAACCGAAGGAGCATTTCTTGTAAGCGCCGTTAGAAAAAATGGAGATACAAAATTTATTCATGTGAAAAGTCTTGCTGGAGCGCCTTGTATTGTAAAAACTGATTTAAAAGGCAGGGTGAAATTAATTGGACCTTCTTCTGCTAACATGAAACAAAAGGATGGTCAAATTGAACTGACATTGAAAAAGGGGGAAGAAGCGGTAATTTATACTGGTGAACAACCCCCTTCACTTGAAATAACCAACTTACCTGTAATGTCAGATAAAATAAACTCATGGGGTGTAAGAAAAAAAGGACTTTAATGAATATTTTATATCCTTTTAAAACTCATATTTTTATTGGATATAAAACATTTAAAAACAAGTCAGTAAATTTGTATTGATATAACTTTATGACAGTTTAATTGTTAGATCAATGCTTTAACACAAATTATATTATAATTTATTCTTATGAGATTATTATCTTTTCTTTTGTTCGTCTTTATCGGAATTCCAGCAGCTACATTTTGTCAAAAAGATTTTCAAAAAAAGTACCAAAGTCTTTTCATTTTGGCAGAGGATGGTGATGTAATTGATTTACCAGAGGGAGTTTTTGAACTAACCAATACCCTATCCATAGAAGGTAAAAAAAAGGTAACGATCCGTGGAAAAGGAATGAACAAAACCATTCTTAGTTTTAAAAACCAAACGGACGGAGCAGAAGGGATTCGTGTAAGCGATGGAAATGATATTGTACTCGAAGCATTTACTGTTCAAAATGCCAAGGGTGATGCAATAAAAACCATGCATGTAAAGGGCATCACTTTTCGAAATGTAAAAACAGAATGGACAGGAACACCTGGTCCTGAGAATGGAGGATACGGCTTATATCCTGTTCAATGCCAAGGTGTGATCATTGATCAATGTGAAGCAATCGGCGCTTCAGATGCAGGAATTTATGTTGGACAATCAAAAGATATTGTTGTAAAAAAATCGAAAGCTTATCACAATGTAGCGGGTATTGAAATAGAAAATTCTTTGAACGCGGAGGTATTTGAAAATGAAGCTTTAGAAAATACGGGTGGCATATTGGTATTTGACTTACCCGATCTAGTTCAAAAAAAAGGGGGACAAGTAAAAGTTTATAACAATAATATTCATGACAATAATTACATCAATTTTGCCCCTCAAGGAAATATAGTCGCTTCTGTACCTAGTGGAACAGGTATAATGATTCTTGCTGCCAAAGAAATAGAAGTCTACCAAAATGAAATCATCAATAACCAAAGTGCGGGTACCCTCATTATAAGTTATACCACTACCGGCAAGAAAATAAAGGACAAGCTCTACGACCCCTTCCCTTCTGCTATTTCAATACACGATAATATATATGAAAGAAAAACAGGATTGCCAGTAGGTAAAGATCCATTGGCATTGGTATTGGGACGAAAGTTTGGAGAAAATTTACCGCATATCATTTTTGATGGAATCAAAAATCCTGCACTACTTGATTCTAATGGCAAATGGATTGCTGGACAGTGTATATCTATCCTCAACAATAAAGACCAATCAATTGTTACGCTAGATGTTCAAAACAATTTTAAGAACATTGAAAGAGCAGACAATTCATTTAAATGTGATAATTAAACCATGCTAAGATTTGTATCCATAGGAATAGCTTGTATTTTTTTTCTTGCATCCTTCAGCATTTTCGAAAAAAAAACATATCCAGAAAAATTATCTGAGTGGAATTTTTTCAAAGGTAAACTATCAGACCTATCGCCCTCCAAAGACGTGGTACCTTACTCATTGAATACTCCTCTATTTACTGACTATGCTGAGAAATCTCGCTTTGTAAGATTACCGTTAGGCAAATCAGTCAATTACCAAAAAGAAGGTGTACTGAATTTTCCAGAAGGAACTGCCATAGTCAAAACATTTTATTATTCTGCCGATTTTCGCAATCCAGGAAAAAATAAAAACATCCTTGAGTCGAGAGTTTTAATCAAAGAGCAGGAAGGATGGAAAGCACTCAGTTATGTTTGGAATGAAGATCAAACGGATGCTACTAGAGAAATAGCAGGTGATGAAAAGCAAGTTCAATTCATCGATCAACAAGGAATTACTAAAAATTTAAGATATGTAATTCCCAATCAAAATCAATGCAAAGGCTGTCACAATTCAAATGATGAATTGATGCCGATTGGTCCTTCTGTATCACAGTTAAATGGAGATTTAAATTACCCAACTGGAAAAGAAAATCAACTAAGCTATTGGAGTAAGCATGGTATGATGGAAAATTTACCTTCCTATGCCTCTATCCCTAAAACAGCTATTTGGAATGATCCTTTGTCTGGCGATTTAAATGCTCGAGCGCGTGCCTATTTAGCTATCAACTGTGGCCATTGCCATCGCAGAGAAGGTCCTGCTCAGACATCGGGATTGTACTTAACAGAATCAGAAACAGACATTACTGCGCTAGGCATCAACAAGCCGCCTGTCGCAGCTGGCCAAGGTTCTGGAGGGAGGTTAGTAGATATTCATGCGGGTGATGCCAATGCATCCATTCTATGGTATCGAATGCAAACCAATAACCCCGGTGAAAGAATGCCCGAACTTGGAAGGAGTTTAGCTCATCAAGAAGGCATCGCTTTGATTAAAGAATGGATTAATAAAATGAAATAAATACAAACGATTAAAATAAACTACATGAAAAAAAACTACTTGCTATTGTTAATCCTGTTTTTTAATGCATCCGTTTTTGCACAAAAAGAAAGTTGGAAAAATTTATTTGATGGAAAAACATTGAATGGATGGAAAATTTTAAATGGAAAGGCCAAGTATCAAGTAGTGAATGGCACTATCATAGGAACAACGGTTAAAGGTGAAGCGAATTCTTTTCTTGCCACCAATATTGATTACGGAGATTTTATATTGGAGCTAGATTTAAAAGTTGGCAATATGAATTCTGGTATCCAAATCAGAAGTTTTTCAGATACCAGTAGCAAAGGAATGAATACCAAAGAGAAAATTACCGATGGAAGAGTGAGAGGTTATCAAGTTGAAATTGATCCGTCAGACAGAGCTTGGTCCGGAGGTATTTATGATGAAGCAAGAAGAGGTTGGATGTATCAAACTGAAATGAATCCTGCTGCGAAAACTGCATTTATCAAAAATGGTTGGAACAAATATCGCATCGAAGCGATTGGTTCTGTGATTAGAACTTGGGTAAATGACATCCCAGTTACTTACCTGGTAGACGATATGAATTTAACTGGATTCATTGCTCTGCAAGTACATGGTGTTAAAGACAGAGAAGACGGTCAGCAAGTACAATGGAAAAATATTAGAATTCAAACAGGTGCTGCAATGAAACCTAGACCATTGGATATTAAAACTCCTGTAGCCAACTATACGCTCAATACAATTTCTCCGCAGGAAAAAGCACAAGGATTTAGCTTGCTTTTTAATGGCAATAATTTAGAAGGCTGGCGCACGGCTGGTCAAACAACTCCTCCAGAAAAAGGTTGGAAAGTAGATGACGGAATTTTACATATACTACCTCAAGAAGCAAACCAAAGTTCAAAATTTGGTGACATGGTTTCTATCAATCAATTCAAAGCATTTGAATTGAATTTTGATTTCAAATTGACTGAAGGAGCCAATTCAGGAATTAAATATTTTGTTACTGAATCAGGTACTTCAAGAGCAGGTCTGGGTTTAGAATATCAAATACTAGATGATGAGCGCCACCCAGATGCAAAATTAGGTACCGAAGGAAACAGAACCTTAAGCAGTTTATATGACCTAATTCCTGCTGATAAAATAGATGCTCGTTTCCAGCAAAAAATCGGTGAATGGAATCATGGTAAAATTATTGTCTACCCTAATAACCTAGTGCAACACTGGTTAAACGGATTTAAAGTAGTTGAATATAAAAGAGGAAGTAATATTTATAAAGTCCTAGTAGCGCACAGTAAATTTGTAAAAAGTAAAAACTTTGGATTAGCTGAAAAGGGACCCATCCTATTACAAGATCATGGCGACGCTGTATTTTACAAGAACATTAAAATCAGAGAGTTGACAACCAACTAATTTTTTTAAATAAATTAAAACGGTTACCTAAGTTGGTAACCGTTTTAATTTAATCAACAATTGCTTCAATCGATTCTCCTTTTTTAATTCTGATATCAACGAAACTTATTTCCGCTCCATTCAATAATTTTTTCTTAGCCCTTTTTGCTATCCCGTTTACATGAATGATTGGATGATCTCCATAAAAGCGGACTTGCCAAGTAAAGTCTTTCTGTCCAGATTGAAAAGTCAAAACAGATTTTTTACTTGACAAATGACTGAGTGTAAAAAAAGAATTCCCAATAACAATGTTTTTCACTTTCAAGTCTGGTATCGAAGCTGGCAAACGAGCAATACTAGCCAATTTAGCATCAGGAGCGTTCGGCTCAACACCCATCAAACCCTCCACTACATTACTAACCAACACAAAAGATATTTCAGGATAATTACCATCACCCTTGGTCTTGCTCACTGGAAATTGGATGTCGATATTATTGATAATATCTTCCATCCATTTCCAACCTAGATCTATTCTATTGTTAATAAAGAATGTTTCCGGTAAATAGGAACGAGCTTCTATATTCGAAGGTTTGCCTCTTTTAGAACTAGCAGATTCATCTACGAAATCGATGTAATTTTCTGTCCGCTCCGACGGAATACAAATTCCCTTCATCAGCATAAACCATGAATTCTCTTTACCCCAATTGGTTAATGGTTCGCCTTTTACATTGTAGCCACGAACTAAATTTTTCTTATCTGCTTTGACCGACCATTGGGTATTAAAATATTTTTTTAGCTCGACTGCCTTGGCATTGTATTGATTGTATAATTTTTTATTCCCTCTGGCTTTTGCCATCAACGCAAATGATTCAAAAGCTTTGAACTGGCAAGCAATTCCATCACCTGCTTCTACCAAAGGGATGCTTCTTTCTTCATTGAATGTAGCAGAGCCTTTAAAGATATCCCCTGACCCATCGCCTTCGGCTACACCATTAGGAATAAGGGTATCGTGCAACTTTATAAAATCATCGACAATATGTAAATAGTAGTTCCACAAAGATTCATCTTCGATATATTTTTTATCGCCGGTCCACAAGTAAAGTTGATAGGCTTTATCTACCAACTCAAAAGCAGCAGGCACTTCTCTAACAAAATCAACATCACTGCGATGATCGAGCTTAAAAGAACTTCCATCAAAATTTAAAGCCCACAAAGGAAACCACTTGCGTTCTGCAGTAGAAGTTTTTGCAAATTCACGCAGCATAGTAAAATTCTCTAACTGCAAGTTCAACAAATGTCCACCGGCAACTTGATGACAAATATCCCGCGAGTAAAATGCGGTACGTGAGTTATAACCGCCCCAATAAGATGGAATATAAGCTATATTGCCAGTCCCAGCGCCTCTCTCCCAACGATCAACGACACCTGATTTGCCAGTCTGCACATGAGATAAACCCATACCCACCGACCAATTGAAAGCATTCTCGAGTTTTTTATTAGATGTTTCAATTTGTAAAATACTAGAATCGGAGGAAATAGCATGAAGCGAAATTTGAGGGAAGGATAACAGAATAAAAAATAAAAATCTTTTCATAAATTTTTGTTTAATAAATAATGATTTTTTAAACATGCTATATTTTATCTAAAAAAATTTTCATTGTGCTGATATTTTATATAAACCGTTGAAACGGTTTTGTCGCAAATTTTATTTTTATAGCCCACGGTTGAAACCGTGAGCTATAAAATAAAACGAAATTGATTGAATAGGTTTATCCATTTCCCTCACCTATGATTTTCCAAATGGTATTATTCAAACCCATCTTTGACATAGCCCACGGTTTAAACCGTGGGCTATAAAAATGAAACGAAATTAATTGAATGGATTTATCCATTTCCCTTTATCGATCATTCACCTTATTAATAAATTGAACCCCTTTCATTTTGCTCATTACCTGTACATACAATCCATGGTGATTGACTCCCGACAAAGCGATGATCCTTTTTCCCGGATTGTTAAGAATAACTT
>Ga0214919_10001307_pt1 | contig 41098 bp, 27 predicted proteins | sample LL1503_MetaG_FD_177994 | JGI IMG/M metagenome (GOLD analysis project Ga0214919, IMG submission 177994) | Freshwater microbial communities from Lake Lanier, Atlanta, Georgia, United States - LL-1503 | ecosystem: Environmental > Aquatic > Freshwater > Lake | place: USA: Georgia | collected...
TCATCATTATAAGAACATTTAGAATTTGTTTTAGATTCTAATTCTTCATCATTATAAGAACATTTAGAATTTGTTTTAGATTCTAATTCTTCATCATTATAAGAACATTTAGAATTTGTTTTATATTCTAATTCTTCATCATTACTTGAATTTGTTTTAGATAGTAATTCATCATTAATACTTAAATATTTAGAATTTGTTTTAGATTGTAATTCATAATCAGTGATAATTTTTTCTAATTCATTATTATGAGAATTGTGGTAATTTGGATTAGTATTTTTCATTTTATATTTAGAGGAATTAGGTTTAAAAAATTGTGTATATTTATTAGGTTTTTTGTAAAAATTCGGCATAGTATATTTAATTATATGGTATTTTATATTTTATAATTATAAATAAATATATATTATTTCAATTTTTTTTTAATTATTAAATTTATTAATAATAATATTGTTTATTTTAATAATATCACCAATATTTACAATAAACTTTGATATATTATTATTGTAATATAATAATAAATACGATATATTATTAAAATTATATATTATTTTATTCTTAATTATTTTATTAACCATATAAAGAACTTTCTTGTCATTTAATATATTATTCTCTTTAATATTAATAATGTCATTATTTAATTTTATCTCATACTCCTTGAACTTATTTATATAATTCCCCAGTGTTTCTATAATAAGTTCCTTGTTCTCTATCTTTTTTTCACTATCATTTAACTTAAATATAAAATCCATATACACATAAAATATACAAAATATATTAAACTTATTTACTAAATATATAGAATTCATAAAAGATATGTCATATAATATATTTACTATCATCTCGTGATAATGCTTTATATCTTTTTTGTAATTTTTTAAATATTTATATATTATATAATACTCCGACGTACTATCATAACTATTACTATAACCTAACAAATAATTTACCAATTTTTTACTTTCCTTGAATTTATATTCCTTGTCTTTACTATACACATTGTAATATAACATCTTTTCCTCATACTTAAAACAATTATAAGTTTTTATATTATACTTTCCATCTTTATTCTTTTTTACAAATAATCTTGATTCTGTAGATCTCTTATTTGCATATATTTGAACAAATATCTTTCCTGATAAATATCTTATATCACCACTCTTTAATATTTTTTCTTTTATATTTAACCTATCTTCTATTTTTGACGTATCTAATATATATTTTAAATTATCATCTGTATCTTTTTCCATCCATGGTAATCTAAATTTAATTGACATAAAATCAGCATTCATTAAAACACCCCACCTACATTGAACATCCATGTCATTCCATACAGATGATTCTATTTTATAACTTTCTCGTGTCCTAATATCCGTTATATATATTAAATATTTTTTATTAATTTTATTTTTATATGATATAACATCATTACATTTATTATCATCAAAATAACCATATTTACCATCATGAATTTTAACATTAGTATTAAAATTCATAACAATTTTAAGTGGATCATATAGTAAAAAATGTGAATCAGGGAATAATTTTCTAATAATGTTAATATGAGAACCAGGAGATGCACCAATATATACAATAAGAGCATCATTAATATTAATAAATTTAGAAACATATGATAAGAATTCAATTTCTGCAAATAATAGTTTTTTTTGTCCCATATGACAATTTTCTGTATCCTTGATTAAAAAATTATATTTATCTTGTTTGCTTTTTTTTGTAATAGTTCTAAAAATTTTATTCATATATTATCTTAAAGAAAAAATTATTTATTAAAATATATTTTATTATGATAAATATTCTTATTAAATTTTATTATTATATATAAAATATATAATTAATTATTACAACCTAATTTATAAATTTTTCTTTGAGTCTTTGCAAAAATATATATAAAAAAAAATGAATATTTATTACATTACAATATTATAAAATTATATATAAATACCATAAACAACTATTTACAAAATGATAAATTTATTTAAAATAAATTATAATAAATTAGAACAAATAAATTTTATTATTAAAAATGGATTTATTATTAAAAATGGATTTATCGATATTGAAAAAAAATCTATAAAAAATACTAAATCACATAGTTGTCCTCCTACATTAAACTTTTTACATCTTTCTTCTAAACATTATTCATTTTTAAATAATTTACCACAAAATAATCTACCGATAAATAATGTGTCTGATAATAATCTATCTGTAAATAATGTATCTGATAATAATGTGTCTGATAATAATCTATCGGTAAATAATGATCAGTTAAATAATGTGTCTGATAATAATATATCTGTAAATAATGTGTCTGATAATAATATATCTGTAAATAATGTGTCTGATAATAATGTATCTGATAATAATGTATCTGGTAATAATGTGTATGATAATAATGTGTATGATAATAATGTGTATGATAATAATGTGTCTGATAATAATCTGGATGATAATAATGTGTCTGATAATAATCTATCTGTAAATAATGTGTCTGATAATAATGTGTCTGTAAATAATGTATCTGATAATAATGTGTCTGATAATAATGTGTATGATAATAATGTGTCTGATAATAATCTATCTGTAAATAATGTGTCTGATAATAATGTGTCTGTAAATAATGTATCTGATAATAATGTGTATGATAATAATGTGTCTGATAATAATGTGTCTGATAATAATCTATCTGATAATAATCTATCTGTAAATAATGTATCTGGTAATAATCTATCTGTAAATAATGTATCTGGTAATAATGTGTCTGATAATAATGTGTCTGTAAATAATGTATCTGATAATAATGTGTCTGATAATAATGTATCTGATAATAATGTATCTGGTAATAATCTATCTGTAAATAATGTATCTGGTAATAATGTGTCTGATAATAATGTGTCTGATAATATTGTGTCTGATAATAATATATCTGTAAATAATCTATCGGTAAATAATGATCAGTTAAATAATGTGTCTGATAATAATGTGTCTGATAATAATCTATCTGGTAATAATGTATCTGATAATAATGTGTCTGATAATAATGTGTCTGATAATATTGTGTCTGATAATAATGTATCTGATAATAATGTTCCTGATAATAATTTAGGAAAAAATATTACATCAAATAAGAATAAAAAAAAGAATAAAAAAGATAAGAAAAATAGTAAAGATATAGATAATGATGAATTAAATTCATATATAAATGATATTAAATCAATAGAAACAAAAAATGATATTAATGATATAAATATTTATATTTTAGAAAAAATAAATAAATTTTTATATGAATTAAATAAATTAGAAGAATCAGCAAGAAAGTATGTAGATAATTTTTTTGAAGAAAATAAGAATATTTTAATTAATTGGTCAGATTATATTGAAAAAATAACATATATAACACCAGAAATATATGATAATTTATTTAATAAAGCTATTTCTTTAGTTATACATGAATTTAATTTAATAGTCAAAGAAGAAGATAAAATAATTTATGATATTTTAAATAAAAAATATAAGTTAAGATCAACTTTAATAAAAAAATTATTAAAAAACAATAGAACAAATAATTTAATAATTTGTTTAACAAATATATTAAATTATATTAAAGATAATTTTAATGATATTAATAATTCAAAAATAGATTATAATGATTTTTCATATCAATATAAACATTTAAAAAATTATGATTTCTCTGATAAGATTACATTTATTAAATTATTTATTAGATTATCAGATTTTGTTGATTTTTGTTCAATAAAAAATAAATCTGAAACTATAATAAATAATGATAATGTGCCAAATTATATTTTTGAAAAAATAAATGATTTTCAAAATAAATTAAATAATAATGAATTATCTGTGAATTTTATACATACTTATTATGAAAATTTTTTTCATCTAAAATTTACTCATTTTGAAGATATAATATATATGACACCACCAATTTATAAACATTTATTTGATAAAAATATTGTATCAATAATTAATACATTCTATTTATCAATAATTGAAGATGATGAAAAAATAATAAAAAAATATACCGCATCCAATAAAATAAATAAACAATCTTCCAATGAATTAAATAAATTATTCTACACTAACAGAATAGAAAATATTATTATAATTATAAAACAATTATTGAATTATATTAAAATAAATTTTTTCACAATTAAAAATTCACCAAAAAAATATTTTTATCACAAATATATAAATAATAAATTAAATAATAAAAAATATTATTTAGAAAAAAATATTACTCTTGAAATAAATTTAATCAATTTTGTTAATTACTAATTATATAATAACATAATCCTCTATTAAAAATAAATACTCCTAATATGACATACTACCCATTAAATTTTATATAAAGATACATATATAATTGCAAAAAATAATTTATAATATTATAAATTATTTTTTACTTATATTATATTATACATCTGACAATTATTAATTGTTTCAGTGAGTTCATCATTTTTTTCTTTCAAAATATCTATTTCATCAATTAACTCATTATATCCATCAACAAGTTTATCATATTCAATATCATGTTTCTCTTTTAATTCATCAATTAACTCATTATATTTATCAACAAGTTTATTATATTCAATTTCTTGTAAATTATCATTTTCATCATGAAGATCACATATAATTATTTCTTGTTTCTTATTTTCATTACACAGTTCTATTATTGTTGTTTCATATTCATCAATTATACTATAAAAATATGATTCTTTTTCTTTAGATTCATGATATTTCATACATATTAACTCATTAGATAATTCTAAATTAATATTATTTTTATGAATATTGGAAATAACAATTTGATATAATTCATTGTCTTGTTTGATATTATTATAATCTTTTAAAAGCTCGTGATATTTCATACATATTAACTCATTAGATAATTCTAAATTAATATTATTTTTATGAATATTGGAAATAACAATTTGATATAATTCATTGTCTTGTTTGAGTTTTTCATTGTCTTGTTTGAGTTTTTCATTGTCTTGTTTGATATTATTATAATCTTTTAAAAGATCTTTGATAAATAAGAGTTGTTTGTTGATATCTTGAATTTCACTGAATAACTTATCATATTTTTTTTTTATTTCTTTAATAAAGATTACAACAGTTTCTATGAATATTGCAAAGTCTATTATAAGACTTTCATAATAATATTGAAAGTCTATTCTAAGATTTTCAATATTATTATGAAATATAACATTTTTAATGTTAAATAAAAATATTATATTAACTACATAGGTAAAGTATTGTAAAATAATCATAAAAAATGAAATAACTTGAAACACTGAATCAAATAAAAGCATTGTTTATAGGTATTAATGAAATAACTATAGTTTTATTAAGTATGTTTTCTTGATAAAAAATTATATATTAAATGTGAAATGTATGGTGTAAAAAGTTATTTATGAATTATTTAATATATTAATTAATTCAATTTTTTTTTCTGCATAAATATAGTAATGAAATTTATAATTATATATTTATAAATATATAATTATGAAAATAAATAAAGAAACAAATTTATTATATAATAAATTAAAACTAGAATATGATAAAACTAATCCTATATATGATTTAATTGAAATATTAAAAAGTAATTGGAAAGATGATTTAATTTATTTATTATTTACTTACTTTTTTGAAAATATTGACGAAATTAAATATAATCAAGAAAAAATTAAATGTAAAGAATATAAATGGAAAAATATTCATCACAAATATCCATTGAAATTCTATAAATATAGTAATATGGATTATGATACATTTACAGAATTATATAATAAAAGAGAACTAAAAACATTATTTTTAAATAATGCTGAATTATCTACATATATTACCGACGCTGATAGTATTATACTAAATATTATTAAAGATACTATATCAAATATATTTATCAGTTTAGATATTTTATTGTATATTGAAAATAATATCAATTATTGCGATTATTATAATTTTGATCATCTCGAATTATACTATTTTTATTCTGTTGAAAATAATATCCAACTTCAACAAAAAAAAATAATAAATTTACACTACATTAAACATATTTATATTATCACAAAAATATTATTTAATATTAAAATGAACTATAATAATAAAAATACTCAAGAAGGAGGATATAATAATACAAAAAAAGGAGGTAATAATAACGATAAAATATTATTAATATTCTACGACACTCCTAATAAAAAAAAAATACATACTTCTACTTCTAAATCTAAATTATTATCTTCTTTTAATATTAACTCTGGTAGTTCATCAAGTGGATACCAAATTATTATATGGAGAAAAGAAGAACTTCTTAAAGTTCTATTTCACGAAGTTATTCATTATCTTGATTTAGATACTAAACATGAACAAAAATTAGATAATATTATTAATATTAAAATAGGAACTTATGACTATCCAATATTAATTAACGAGGCTATAACTGAGGCAACAGCATTATTATTTCATACAATTTATTGTTCTATTATAATTTATAATAAGAAATATACTCCATGTGATCAAGAATATAATTTATCTATATTATATAAAAAATTTAAAATATTATATATTTATGAAAATATATTTAATTGGTATCAAAATAGCAAAATATTAAATTACTTTAATATTAAAGAATTTAATATTAAAGAAATGATAAAATATAATCAAACTACTAACTGTTTTTCTTATTATTTTATAAAATCATTACTTAATTTAAATATTTCTGATATTATTTTCTCCTTCGATTATATTAATAATTTATTCACACATAGTGCATATCCCAAAACAAAAATAATAAATAATTCTCATAATACATTATGCAATGTTAATACTTGTAATACTATCGTTAATAATATTATATTATATTTAAAACCATTTATTACAGAAACAAGTAGTATTCATGATAAAAAAATAATTAATTTAATAAATAATGTTATAAAAAATATTCAGCATAATGATAATTCATTGAAAATGTCTATTTTAAATTTAGATTGGATATTATAATATTTTGAATATCATGTAGGTCTCAAAAATAATTTATGAGATTCTCTGATTTAAAAAATATTCAACATAATGATAATTCATTGAAAATGTCTATTTTAAATTTAGATTGGATATTATAAATATTTTGAATATCGTGTAGATCTCAAAAATAATTTATGAGATTTTGATTTATGTGTATAAATATATACACAATTTAATTCTTTATTAACTATTAATGATTTTACATCTGTATAATTATTATTTATTATTTTTTGAATACCAATATCATATATTATTATTGTATTGTCATTTTTTAATATTATTAAAAATAATTTTGTTGTAAATATATCTTTAATATTATTTATTTTTTCACATTTTATAATATTTTCAATGGAAATAAATTTATAACTTGTATTATATAGAAATATATTATAATCACTATCTAATAATATAAATCCATTATAAATAGATAGTATTTTTATATATTCATTTTTTGAAATAAATATATTATGAAAAGTAAAATTAAAAATTAATATACTTTTATCTTTTTTTAATGCTAAATAACCACCATCGCATGTATAAACTTTTTCAACATCATTTATATCCTGATTTGTATTGTTGATTCCAGCAATTTTAATAGTATTATCATTAGTTAAAACACAACATGAACCATTAGTATAATAAAATGATTTAACATTTTTAAAGAAAGCATTTCCTCCCCAGTGATTATCTCCAATTGTAGATAAACTATCATCATTATTAAATATAGCTAATTTATGTTTAGAACAAATATATCTTTTATAATTATCTTTATAACAAATATTATTTTTATTATATAACCAAAAATATATAATATTGTCATAAGATACAGCCATAAAACTATAATCAAATGTATTAATAGATTTAATGTTTGTTAAATCAAATATTTCTATATCTGAAATATTTTTTATTATGTTTACAGGATGATAAACTATATCTATGTGAAATATAATTAATGTTTTGTCATATTTTAATCCTAAATAGTAATTAGAACATTTAACAACATCTTTGATATTTGTAATATATGGTTTAGTAAAAGAACTATCATTAATATATAAATTCCCATCAATAGTTAATACAATTAATAATTTCATAACACATTCAATAATTTTTTTTACTCTTTTGACAGGAGCCGTATTTTGTGTAAAATCATATGTTATTCCTAAACTTCTTAGAAATTCAATATTATTTAAAATATCATGTTTATGTTTCCTATTTATACTTTTTTTATGTGATTTTAATAAAAATAATTTATTTTTTACTCTTTTTATATTTATTGATATATTACTACTTATATTATAATGTAATATAATATATTTGTTAATATCTCTGATATCTGTTAAATAAATATCAGCTATATTATACAAAAAATATAAAATATATTCTAATATATTGGTATTTTTAAATATTTTTGATAATATTATTTTTTTTAAAAAAAATAAATTTATATTATGATTATATTTTTCATCTATCCTTGATAAAGAATTATTATTAATTTGAATGATTTTCATTGGTAAATATAAATTTTATGTATTTTTTGTATTTTTTGTGTTTTAAGTATTTATTATAATATAATTACTATTTAAATTATTTAAATTATCAATTTTTTTTATTTATAATATTATTGGTGATATAATGAATCAAATATCCATTAAATACATTGATTAACTATATTGATGATTTAAGGTATTATATAAAACATTTATTATATAAAATATTGGAGCAAAGCCCATTGTATGATCACATTAATACTCTATTATATAATAAATGTTCATTATATGATAATATTTTATATAATAAATGTTCATTATATGATGGGATTACAATGGATAAAGATCCATTGAATACCTTGATTAACTATATAGTTAATTTAAGGCTTCGCCTCCTATTATGCAATAATGTTTTATATAATAATGTTTTATATATGAAGGGGCGAAGCCCCCTATTATATAATAATGTTTTATATATTTGATATAATAATGTTTTATATATGAAGAGGCGAAGCTCCCTATTATATAATAATGTTTTATATATGAAGAGGCGAAGCTCCCTATTATATAATAATGTTTTATATATGAAGAGGCGAAGCTCCCTATTATATAATAATGTTTTATATATTTGATATAATAATGTTTTATATATGAAGAGGCGAAGCCCCCTATTATATAATAATGTTTTATATATGAAGAGGCGAAGCTCCCTATTATATAATAATGTTTTATATATTTGATATAATAATGTTTTATATATGAAGGTGCATCGCCCCTATTATATAATAATGTTTTATATATGATGGTGCATCGCCCCCCTATTATGTAATAATGTTTTATGCAATAATGTTTTATATATGAAGGGGCGAAGCTCCCTATTATATAATAATGTTTTATATATTTGATATAATAATGTTTTATATATGATGGTGCATCGCCCCTATTATATAATAATGTTTTATATATGAAGGTGCATCGCCCCCGATTATGTAATAATGTTTTATATATGAAGGTGCATCGCCCCGATTATGTAATAATGTTTTATGCAATAATGTTTTATATATGAAGGGGCATCGCCCCCTATTATATAATAATGTTTTATATATGAAGAGGCATCGCCCCCGATTATGTAATAATGTTTTATGCAATAATGTTTTATATATGAAGGGGCTTTGCCCCCTATTATATAATAATGTTTTATATATTTGATATAATAATGTTTTATATATGAAGGGGCTTCGCCCCCTATTATATAATAATGTTTTATATATGAAGGGGCATCGCCCCCTATTATATAATAATGTTTTATGCAATAATGTTTTATATATGAAGGGGCTTTGCCCCCTATTATATAATAATGTTTTATATATTTGATATAATAATGTTTTATATATGAAGTGGCTTCGCCCCCTATTATATAATAATGTTTTATGCAATAATGTTTTATATATGAAGAGGCATCGCCCCCGATTATGTAATAATGTTTTATGCAATAATGTTTTATATATGAAGGGGCTTCGCCCCCTATTATATAATAATGTTTTATATATTTGATATAATAATGTTTTATATATGAAGTGGCTTCGCCCCCTATTATATAATAATGTTTTATGCAATAATGTTTTATATATGAAGGGGCTTCGCCCCCTATTATATAATAAGTTTTATATATGAAGGGGCTTCGCATCCTATTATATAATAATGTTTTATGCAATAATGTTTTATATATGAAGGGGCTTTGTTCCCTATTATGTAATAATGTTTTATGCAATAATGTTTTATATATGAAGGGGCTTCGCATCCTATTATATAATAATGTTTTATATATGTTCATCATATGATAATGTTTTTATATAATAAATGTTCATCATACAATAATGTTTTATATATGTTCATCATATGATAATGTTTTTATATAATTAATGTTCATCATATGATAATGTTTTTATATAATTAATGTTCATTATATGAATGGAAATACATTAATTAACTATATATAATATAACACATACTATATAGTTAATTGAAGATGTCTTCTGAAAATTTCTAAGAGATTTTCTACACATCATTATTAATTTGGATAAGAAATTAATAATGATGTGTAGAAAAATTAATTAATTAAATATGATTATTTGTATCATAAATATTATATTATTTGTATATATCATATAAAATATAAATAATATATTATTTAGAATTTAGTTATTAATAATAATAAAAAATATGGAAATTCCAAAACAGATAATTATTAATTATAATAATTTCAAGGATGAAAATGGTAATATAGTTAATATTGAGATAAGAGGAAAATTGAATGATAAAAAAAGTATATTAATTAAAGTAAATGATTTGTTTGAAAAGGGAGAATATAATAATGAGCATATACAAAATTTTATAGTATATAAGACTGTAGATAATATGCTTGAAACGAATGTAAAAAAAAGGAAAATAGAGAGTTCTTATATAAATTATGAAGGATTAAAAATTTATTGTAATAATAATAAAAATAATTATAAAATTAATAATTTTTTTACATGGTTAAATAAGATATTAAAAAAATTACCATTAAATAAATTAGGAAGCTCATATAATGAATCACTGAAACATCATTTTAATATTTGTTCAAATAATTGTGGTTTATATTTTATAATAATAAATACTGTTGAAAATTTAAAAAAAGGATGCTATGATTTTAATTTTTTGCCGAATACAAATAAAGATAAATTATTATGTAAATTTGGTTGCTCTAGAAATATATTAGAAAGAATAAAAAAACATCAACAACATTTTGGTAATAATCTAAATAATAATATAAATGTGTTTTATATAGGTTCAGTAGATGAACAATTTATTTATAAAGCAGAAACTGACTTAAAAAATAATTATTTAAGTGATTATTTATTAAAAAATGATACATATAAAGAATTGGTAATTATGGATATAAAAGAAATAAATAAAATAAAACAAATTTATAATAGTTTATCAGAAAAATATTCATCTAATAGTAAAAATTTAATAAAAAAAAATAAAGAATTAGAACATACAATAGAATTAAATAATAAAAATTATCAAAATGATATATTAAAATACGAAAATAATAATTTAATATTAAATAATTTAATAGAAAAAAATAAAGAATTAAAAAATATTATAGAATTAAATGATAAAAAATATAAAAAAGAAAAAAAAATATTAAATAATTATATTAACCATATTTGTCATTATTATTATTATTATATTTATAATATAAATAATTATTATAATAAAATTATTCAAGAAAAAAAAAATTCAATTACTTATTTAGATAAAGTAATTAATAAAATAAATTTTTGGTCTTCATATAAAAAAAAATAATACATAACAAAATAACTTCATATTATTAAATAAATGTTATTAAATAATTTTTAATAACATTTATTTAATAAATACATCATTTTTTATATATAATATAAATATATGGAAAAAGAAATATCTACTAACAGCTTTTATATAAAATATAAATGTGATACATACAAATATGAATCTTTGACTAAAAATAAAATTATATTAGAAATATATAGATGCCATCTTTACAAAAAATTAAAAATGAAAATGAAAAAAATATGGAAAAATAGTTTTAAAAATATTGATGCAAAAAATAGTATTAATATTAAAGATGATCATGTGTCTCTTAACCTATTATATGACTTTTCTTATATAATTATATTAAATCATAAATTTAATTCAGATTTTGATCCATTATTTGATAATTATTCTCCATTTAATAAAAATAAATTAGAAGAATATTTTGATAAAAAATGTATACCTACAATAACAAATGAAGTAATAGTTAGTGCAATAAATATATTATCAGAAATTTCAAACATATATATTAAATATTATAAAAAATTAAAAAAAAAAATATTATTATTTAATAATATAAAATATGAAATTTCTTATAAAACATTAAGCAAAAATATAATAATAAATTTTAATATTTTATTAAATAATAATGAAAATAATAATAATAATAATAAAGAAAATAATATTAATAAAAAAAATAATTGGATAGAAAAAATAAAATATTTTAATAGATTAAAAATTTCTACACATATTTTTAATCATTTAATAAAGTTATATAATACATCAGTTTTTAAAAATTATACATCTAATGAAATTTTAGATGATAAGGTATTAGAATATATTTATATGATTTTTGCAAGATATTATTCTATATCAAGTGGTAATAATCAAGCATCATTACTACCATCATTTAAAAAAATATTAAAAGAAAAATTGAATATAAAGGTTGAATTATTTGGTTCGCCGATTAATACAAGTTCTACTAATTTTGGTTCTATATATTATGATATAGATAGTGTATTTGGTAGTTTGGGGAATTATTTTAATATGAAAATAGAAAAAGGTTATTATGAAATAAATCCTGTTTTTGATAAATGTTTAATTGATAAAATATTTATAAAGTGTTTAAATGAACTATTAAATGCAGAAAAAAATAAAGATGCACTACTATTTTGTATAATATTACCATACTCTTATTTTAAATTTGGCAATATTATTAATAATATAAAAAAATTTCTAAAATATAGTATTTTACTAAAAGCTAATGAATTTCCATATTTAAGATATGATAGATATTTTAGTAAAACAAAAGTTTCTGGTATAGTAACAACAAGACTTTTGATATTCTCTACTTCTTATATCTCAACATTTGTAAAATATAATATAGAAAATTTTTCTGAAATAATAAATAAATGGATAAAAAAAGATGGTATTAATAAAAATAATGATGTTAAAAATATTGATGGTAATAATATTGATGTTAAAAATAATGATGTTAAAAATATTGATGGTAATAATATTGATGTTAAAAATAATGATGTTAAAAATATTGATGGTAATAATATTGATGTTAAAAAAAATGATGTAAAAAAAAGTATTGATGTTAAAACTAAAAAAAATGATGATAATAAAAAAAGTATTGATGTTAAAACTAAAAAAAATGATGATGTAAAAAAAAGTATTGATGTTAAAACTAAAAAAAATGATGATAATAAAAAAAGTATTGATGTTAAAACTAAAAAAAATAATTCCTTTGTATAATCCATTTTAAATTTATCTTTGAAAAATTTAAAATGGAGAAGATGTCAGTGATTTTTTGGATGTTAATAATATATTAATCATATTTATCATCGTAGGAGTAATTTATTATAATAAATTATTTAATATTTAGCATCTAATGATGTAAAATATGATTAATATATTATTAAAAGATGATACGCATCTTTTAATAATATATTAATCATATTTTACATTTTTAAGGTAATGAAAATATAATTAAATATATAATTATTTAATAAAATTAATAATTATATATTTAAATATATAATTAAATGAAGATTATAACTAAGAATGATAATAAGATAATACCGAATTATTGCAATATAGTAAATATTGTTTGGATTGATAGAGGAATATTATTAGGAATTATATATTATATAATTGTATTATACAGATCAATCAAAAATAAAAAAATTATAATAGATAATAAGAGATATAGAAAAATATTAAGAATTTTATTTCCTGAATTTAAATTTATTCGCACAACGAGAAGCATTATGGAACAGGATAATAAAAAAGATGATAAAAAATATTTTTATTTTAATATTCGAAAAAATATTAAACTTCAGGATATAGTTATAGATTATTTAAGTAATTATGATGAATATGTTCCAGGAAAGATTTTTAGATATTTGCCATGGTATGATTACAATGATCCTTTAATAATATACAGGTATTCAAAAAAATATTATTGTAAAAAAGACATGTTTAAAATACCATTATGTGTTAGAGGTAATTATAATGGTTATGTGTGGGATTATTATGAAGAACATAGAATATTAAATAAATATATTAAGAAGTATAAGAAATATAATATAGAAAGCATATTAGTATTAATAAATAGATATTTAAAAAAATATTTTACAGATACAGTTGTTTATAAATATATTTACAATGATAATTTTCATATTCTAAAAGATAATAATAATTATAATGATAATAATAATAATAATTATAATAATAATTATAATAATAATGATATTAAAATTATAAAACCAGAAAATCTTGATGATAAAATAAAAAAATTAAGTAAAGAAATTGAAGATATTAAAAAAATATTATGTAATAAACTAAAAGTTGTATGCGAAAATATTGTTAAAAATTTACAAGAATTAAAAAAATAATTTATATTTCTTGATTTAATAGATTTAAATATTTATGTTTGTATTTTAGATATTTGTATTCATTTATATCTTGATAACCACCTGATAATTTCTTTAATGATCTTTTTATTTCTGTAATACCATTGTTTAATGACATTTTTGTGAAAGCGTCTAAATCTGTATCTTTATTATTGTATGTATCAAAATGTGATACTCTCGCATCATTTCTATCTTTTGATCTATCTATTTTTAATTTTGATACTAAATAGCTATGAATAGTTTCTAAATCTAAATCTAAATTTGGTCCTTGAATTATAATTTTTCCACGTCTATCAGCTAGTCTTTTATCATTTTTTTTTTGTTCTATTATATTATATACAGGATATTTGGGATTAACGATTTGATTACCGGGATTAGTGGGATCAGTGATTGTAAAATTAAAAGTTTTATTATAAAAATTTTTTAATTTAGGGTCTGTAGTATCTTTACTAAAATTTGGTGAATAAAAATATTTCATTTTTAATCCTGTAAATATATCTGATGGCAACGATGATTCTTGACTATTTGGTTGTATTACATATGATGATTCTTGACTATTTGGTTGTATTCCTGATAATGATGTTTGACTAGGTTGTATTCCAGATGATGATGCTTGACTAATTAGTTTTATTCCTGATGACGATGATGCTTGACTAATTGGTTGTATTCCAGATAATGATGAAAATTTATCTAAATTTCTTAAAAGTTTAATTGATTCACTTGTATTTTCAGATTTTATTAATTCTAATACATCTGTTAAATCACAAGAGAAAAGAATACATAAAAATCCAAATACAGAATTATAATTATTAGTTTCTATTCTATTTTGAAACGCAGCTACAATACTTGATATATTAGTATCACATGGATTAAAATTAGGATCTTTAATCATTGTTTTTAAAACATTCCAACCTTCAACTGTATCATCACTATAAAATGAAAATTGAAAAGCTTTTTCTATTAAAGATTTTAAATTAGTTGAATTTAACTTTATACTATACTCATCCCAATAAACATATGGAATTTCTGGGTCATGAGTAAAATCTTGTGATGTATTAAATACTATATAAACTATAAAATGTAAATCTTCAACATTAACACTGCCAATTAGTTTAGTCATTAATGATATAATAGGTGCTGGAGATTCATTTATAAATAGAACACTATCATTAGTAGGAGGTTTAGTATTATCTGTAGTATTTATTTTTTCTGAACATTTATGAAAAAATAAATCTGGAGTAGATACAATAGGTTTAAATTTTTTTTTATTTCTAGCTAAAGAAAATAAATTTTTTCTTGAATTTTTAATATGTCTTATTATATCTTTTATAATTTGATTATTAAAAGTTCCTTCTCTATTAATTTCATCACAATATATTTTAAATTTATTTAACTTAAATTTACTTAACTTTTTTAATTGAGCAAATAATTTTGATAATTTTTCTTTAAGCTTTTCTAATATAACATTATAATATTGTTTCATTTTATTAGAAGAATTACTTGGTTTAGACACAGAACTTCTTTCTCCAAATAGGTTTACAGGGTATTGTATATCAGGAGAAAATATTTTCTGTGATACTAAATCCTTAAATATTAAACAAGTAAACATATTATATAATAATGTAACTGACTTACTGCGAGAACTAGCTTCCTCTAGATATATATCTCTGATTTTTGATATTTGTTCTGATCCACCTTGTAAAAAAGATATATATACATATATATATATATATATAAATAATTTTATTATATTTAAATAATTATTAATATCTTCGTCGTTGGGTTGTATCTCCCTATCTAAACCTAAATTATAAATTTTTCCTAATTTTTCATTAATCTCTTCTGCAAGTTTTTGTTCTGTTTTACCAGATATTGATTTTATATTAAGAATTTTTTGTAATATTTGTAGGACTGTTGATTTATCATCTATACCTAATTTGGTTTTACATATTCTTAAAAATTTTTCATAGTCAATAGATGGTGTTGTTGCTCCTCCTATAATAGGTTCAGATTGTATTATTCCAAAAGTTGGAATAAAATCATTAAATTCTTTTAAATTATCAGCTACTTCTAATTCGGCTGATGATTCAATTTTTTTTTTTAATTCTTTATATAGTTCTACACTTCTTTCATCTTTCTTTGATTTTAATTTATTAAATTGATTTAAAAATAATTGTTGTATTTCAAGTGATGTACAAGTAAAACTTTTTTCCATACCTGGTAAATCACATATCAATATATCAATAATTTTATCATCCTTATCTACTAATTTTATTAAAATTAATAAAACACAACGAGAACTTTTATCATTATATGGAGTTGTTTTTATTGTTGCCATTTGTAAAAAGCTTGATAATATTGTATCCAAATCTTTTTGTGGGTTTTCTTCATGTATCCATTTCTGATTTTTATAAGATAATAATACAGTATCTTGACCACTGTATAATATTTTTTTTTGATATTCACTCAAGTCTTTATTTACTTTATCATTATCAGATATATATTCATAACAACTTACACTCAAATTTTTTGAATATCCATGTTTAGATGCTATTTGATTACAACATAAACTAATAATACCAATATTCATTGTATGACCAAATAATAATGATGATTTACCTGATCCAGAAGCTCCAAAAACTTGTAATACACTTGTTTTACCTTTTAATTTATTTGTTATAATTTGTTCTGTTGTTTTTGTTGCAATATCTTCATTTATACTTGTACTTTCTCTTAATTTATCTTCTGTTGCTAACATAATATGATCAATTTTACCTGCTATATATGTATCCCTACTATTATTACTTTCAGGTGGTTTTAAATATTTCATTAATAAAAATTTATTATCAGATTCTTGTATTTCATACTTATGTGATTTTATTTTAGGATTTTCACTACTGTGAAATGATTCTTCTTTAAAAAATATAGTTACAGGATTACTTTCAGCAAATATAATTTGTTCACAAACTGAAGATAAATCTATAGGTTTATATAATTTATCATACATATTACCCTTTTTTTCTTCTGTTATAATCCACGTTGTTAATTCCTCATAGGAATTAAAATTATATAATAAATCATATAAAGGTTTTAATTTATCTAGTATATTATCAAATAAAGTATAAAATTGTGTTAATGCTAAATGAAAATATGACAAAGATAATTTATTTTTATTTCTTAAAATTTTCCATAATTTTATTAAATTATATATATATATATATTTTTTCTTATCAGAATATGTATCATCTTGAGAATTAACTATTTTTTTATTTACAGAATGATAAATAAATGAATCTCTTTCAATTATATCTGAAAATTTTTCTAATAATTCACTGATATATTCTGATTGATTTTCTTTTAATTCTATAAATATATATTGTAATATAAAAGTAAAACACTTTAATCCTTCCGGTAATTTTTTTTTAGTTTCTTCAAAAATTTTACTTTTATTATAATCATTATCTGAAGATGATAAATATGAAAATATATATAAAATATTTTTAAAAAAATTTGTTTCGTAAATATATAAATATTGTATTATAATTTCATACCAAAAATCATACATTTCTTCTTCATTTATTTGAGTAATAGCAAAACTTCCTCCTTTTTGAGTTACATGATTTATTGATGCATCTTCATCACGGGTATTTGCTCCTGGAGGTATTGGTAATTTATTATGTTCAATCGCATTACGTTTTACTGCAGTTATAGGACTACCATTAGTGTTATCAATTTTTATACGTTCAATTGCACTACCAGGACTTTGACCTTGACCTAGATTAATTTGAGAAGCATCAGCAATTGGAGTATCTTCTGTAGGATCAGCAGCACCTTGAGTAGCAGTGATTGGAGAAGCAGCAGCAGCTTGAGAAGCAGCAGCACCTTGAGAAGCAGTGATTGGAGAAGCAGCAGCACCTTGAGTAGCAGCACCTGGAGAAGCAGCAGCAGCTTGAGAAGCAGTGATTGGAGAAGCAGCACCTTGAGTAGCAGCACCTTGAGAAGCAGCAGCACCTTGAGAAGCAGTGATTGGAGAAGCAGCAGGAGTACCGGATGAAACCGAAATTTCATTTTTTGCATTTTCTATTTCTGTAATAGCAGCAAGTTTTATTGCAACTTGCGATTTTAAATTTTCATAATTTTCTTTAAGTTTATTAGTTTGTGTTTCTTTTGTTTCTAATTCTTTTATTGCTTCATTTAACTGAGTTTGTATTTCTTGTACATTTTTTTCAATTTTTTCTTTTTCTTCTTGGATAGTTTGAATTTCTTTAGTGTGTGTATCTTTCATATCATGAGTATGATCAATAGCTTGATCTTTTGTTTTTAACTGTTTATTTAACTCATCTATCTGAGATTCTTTATCAGCAACATTCTTCTTTAATTGTTCAATATAATCATTTTGACTTGTTTTATCTTTATTTAATGTTTCCATCTCAGTTGTTTTTTCTGCTAACTGTTTTGTTAATCTTTCAATTTCCTTATTTTTTTCTTCGAAATTATTATTTAGAATTGTTTTTATTTGTAATATTGCGAAATATATTTTTATTTCCAAATCTTCAGGTATGGTACTATCTAATATAGTTTCTAATAATGTATCACTATTAATTAATTTATCAATTTCTTGATCTGAAATACAACATTTAAATTTATTATCAGTTATACTATTTAATAACTGTATAAGTAAATCATAAGCTTTTTTTATTTTTTGATTATTTTTGTATATATCTAGTGATTCAATATTATTTCTTAAACTTAGAATACTGTGGTCTTTATTCAAAGATGCAAGAATACCTGATTCAAAGATATTTAATGTTTTAAATATCTTATAAACATGTTTGTGAAAATTATTTTGTTCTTCTATTAATATAGCCATTATATATATTTTATATAATATATATTTAATAATATTAATTATTGAAAACTTGATTTTATTTAAAATTAATATTTTAATTATAATAAAAAAAAATATATTTTATTTAATTATTTTATAATATAAAATTTATTATATTAAATATTTTTTTATATTTAATATAATAAATTTTACCAATTATGATATCATACAACATAATTTTATAAAAAAAATTGAAAAAATTAATAATCTAATATATATTTTAATTATAAAAATTATCATAGCGGTAAAACCGCTCTATAACATCATTAATATTTAAAATGTCAATTTTTTCATATTGTATAATTATGTGCAAAAAAAAAAATTATATTCGCACTATTCCTATTAATGTTGTTGGTAATCCTGTATTTACTGATATTCCTATAGATAATAATCATCATATTATTATTGGCGTTCCTATTAATAATGTTGAATCACCAAGACAACCTATTCCAATAATGATTTCTAACTATATTTTAGAAGTTAATAATGAACCAATAACAACAATTACTTCTAACTATATATCAGAAGTAAATAATCAACCAATTATAATTAACATTTTTAATAATTCATCAAGAGATCATAAATCACAAATGTATTGTTGTTATGAACATTGTAATTTTTATTGTATATTATTAAAAATTTTAAATTGTATGATATATTTTTGTTTCACATTATTATTTGTTATAATAATTTTATGTGTTTTAAATTTTACTATTCACTTATCTTAATATAATAATTATTGTATTGAGATATATTTTTATTCAACATTATTATTTATTATAATAATTTTATATATTTTAAATTTTACTATTCACTTATCTTAATATAATAATTATTGTATTGAGATATATTTTTGTTCAATATTATTATTTATTATAATAATTTTATATATTTTAAATTATACTATTCACTTATCTTAATATAATTATTATTGTATTAAGATATATTTTACCTATAAATATTATTTATATTCATTTTTTTTATTATATTCTTCTACCGTAGCCATTTTGGCTCAAGATAATCACGCAATTATCAGCAATGCTGTTTTTGTGTTGGTTCTCATCTGTTTTTTGCACGGGACTATGATTTTCCATCGTCCATGAATAATGTGAAAAAGAGAAGATGATCCAAGATTTCAGGTGGCAGAAACAGTGTGCTTCAACAGTTGAACGATAAGATGGATGAGCTTCTCATAGAGTATGCTGATGCTTTCCCATGTTCCGCCAGCCATGAAGCATTGGATGCATGGATGAAGATGATGACGGCATACAGGAATGTAAAAGTATTGCCGCGAACATATCTTGTTGTGGAAACTTGTGATTAGACAAACTAATCAAATACTGTGTATTTTACACAACTTTTGTGTAAAATTTTTAATTAAAATAATTTTAATTAAAAATTTTAATAATGATTTTAATGAATATTTAATTATCCACATTAAGTTGCAACTTAATCAAAAAAATTGAAAATATTAACAATATGATATTTCCTTTATTATGTATTTATACCGTAGCCATTTTGGCTCAAGAACAGCATTAGTCATGATGTTCACCCTGTTGAGATGTGTGTGTTGTTGGCGCAGTTCGAGTGTTGTCGAGCCATCCGAAGATGATACAGGGACAGTAGTTGTAGGTCAAATTCACGAGTTTCATGATGGATTGTATCATGTTGAAGCACATGTTGTTGGACGTCCAATATCAAGTATTGGACAAATAGACGGAATAGCTCGCAATGATTCTCAAGTGAATGATGTTGAAAGCCCCCGTTTTGTGGATGCTCGTGATCAGGCTTGTCATTCAAGCACAATTTATGATTACACAAGTGATGACATCTGTCGGAAGAGAATGGTGTGTTGTGTTTGTGGGATCGCATTTCTTGTCATTATTGTTTTGGGGTGTCTGCACATGCTCATCGGCGGATTATGAATTTAATAAAAAATTTTATTAAACTTATATTTTATATAATAATATATAATAAAATTTATTATATTCATAATATTAAATAAAATATCTTCTCTTTGAATATAATATTTAAAGTGATGGTTATTTCAATAACAATATTATAATAGATATAATAATTATAATATTATTATTGAATGTGCTATTAAAAATTATTAAACTAAGAAATTTTGTGTTTAATCTATTATATATTTTTTTTATTTACGACAAATTCTATAAAATATTCTTGTTCTTATGTGTTCTTATGTGTTCTTATGTGTTCTTATGTGTTCTTATGTGTTCTTATGTGTTCTTATGTGTTCTTATGTGTTCTTATGTGTTCTTATGTGTTCTTATGTGCAATAACAATAATATTTATAATTAATAAGGCATTAAATTATATTTTGGACCATAAATTGTATTTATAAAAGTAATATATTTTAATATCCTATTTGATGGAAAATATGGTAATCTATTTGTTTGAATTGTTGTTTGTGTAAAACCTAAACAAAATAATATATTTCTATAATTATTTAATATTTGAAAAATTTCTACCCAACATATCCTAAAATAATCTCTCATTGTATTATTAAAGAAACCATTATTTTTAGTAAAATGTTGTCCAGATGCAAATAATATTTTTGTTATATTATTATTATTTCTTAATACATTTATTATTTGGCGATTATTTATATTTTTAATACGCTCTAAATAATTATTATCATTATAATAAATACTTTGTAAATTAGTACTAATTAATGGTATAACATTTACTATTATTATTTTATAATAATTTATTAAATCTACATTATTAATTATTAATTTAATCGTATTATCAAAATTTCCATTATTCATGCCATTTATTGATGCAGGATTACATAATACAATTAACAATTTAGACATATTTATATTTCTTGGTCTTAATTTAATAGATAAATAATATCTTTCATTATTATTACCAATTATTTGTCTAACTATTGGTGTTATTGGATTTGGTAAATAATTTCTTACATTATTATTCATAATAATATTTATATTTTTTAAATAATAATATTTTTTAAATAATAATATTTTCAATTTTTCCCCGTCCTGAAACCTCTCCGAGGTTTCAGCCATTATCAATGTATCTACGATACATTGATAATGGAATGTGACGTAGTGCTCCCAAAGATGTTAAATATGATTAATATATGATTAAAAGATGCTAAGCATCTTTTAATCATATATTAATCATATTTAACATCTTTAGGGTAATTTTTATTTAAAAAATATTATTATTCCTACCTATAAATAAAATTATAAATTAATAAAAAATTGAATAAAATAATAATATATGTTTTTTATTATTGAAAAAATATTACCGTAGCGGGTCTTACCACAAACATTTTCTCTTTTGACTAATGTTTTCAATGATCTCATTTTTTAAATCATTGATACGTAAAAATTCTGTTTTACCAATTGTTCAAGGTGTTCATTATAACCAATTTGTGATTGGTTATAATGAAGAATTACAACAACAACAACAACAAACACAACAATCACAACAACAAACACAACAATCACAACAACAATCACAACAACAAACACAACAACAAACACAACAACAAACACAACAATCACAACAACAATCACAACAACAAACACAACAATCACAACAACAAACACAACAATCACAACAACAAACACAACAACAAACACGACAACAAACACGACAAACACGACAACAAATACAAACACGACAACAAATACAAACACGACAATTTCAAACATATACACCATTTTATATATCTACTAGATTACAAACTTCTAATTTTGTAGTTGGACGTCCAATAAGATGTTCTCAAACTAAGATGAATTGTGTTCAATCTATTATATATTTTTTGGGTTTTACAAAATATATTAAATATAAGTTTCTTGTACCGTTGTGTTGTGCTTTAACAATAATAATTATTATTGTGATGATTTTTGTTTATACAAAAAATTATTAATTATTTATTTTATTGTAATATTAAAATGACTTATAATACTATAATTATTAAGTAAAATTTTCTTCAAAGTATGTATCATTATGGTAATTGTTTATAAAAAAATATATATAATAATAATTATATATATGGAATTAATTTATATTTTAGTCCATCAATTGTATTTTCCATAATACAATTTTTTAATATTCGATTTGATGGGAAATATGGTAATTTTTTTGTTTCAATTATTTTTTCTGTAAAACCTAAACAAAATAATATATCTCTGTAATTATTTAATATTTCATAAATTTCTTTCCAACATTCAATATAATAATCTCTCATTATGTAATTATAATAACCATGAGGTTGAATAAAATGTTGTCCACATGCAAATAATATTTTTTTAATATTATTATCTCTTAAGACATCTTTTATCATTTTATTATTTATATCTTTTATACAATTTAAATAATTATTATCATCAGAATAAATAAAATTTAACTTTGAACCAATTAATGGTATAACATTTACTATAATTATTTCAAAATATTCTGATAGATCTAATTTATTTTTTATCCAATTTATTGTTACGTCATCATTTCCATTATCATTTATACCATTTTCAGATGCAGGATTACATAATACAATTAACATTGTATCATTAATTGAATATTTTGTTCCTAAAAAATCAAGAATATTATTATATACAATATTTATTTTAGATATATATATTTTAGAAAGAATATATTTAATAAAATTATTATATACAATATTTTTATTAATTTTTTTTTTTCTTAGACCATCTAATGGCAATGATATAGATAAAGTATATCTTACATTATTATCCATAATTATATATTTTATATATAATATTTATTTAAATAATAATATTTTTCCCCGTCCTGAAACATCTTTGGTGTAATTTTACTCATCACCTTCAGAATATAGGTAAAATTGAAAATATTATTATTTAAATAAATTTTTTATATAATGTTAGATACCATAAAATTAATATGACTTTACAAATAAAAATTAATATTGTTAGTGTTTCTTCAGAATATGATAAAATTCATTCATTTTTATTAAATTGTGAAAATAATATCATTACAATAGATATATCTTATCTTAATAATTATTTAAAAAATATTAATACATATGTTCTTGTTTATAATTTAGAACCAATATATTATAATTTTTGCAATAGATCATATATTAAATTAAAAATAGATAATAAAGATACAAAATCTAAAGAAATATATATTACTTTAATAATTACTTCAATAAATGACAATATATTTAATTTAATTGAAAATTATAAACATGTAGATGATTATTATTTTTATCATATTATCATAACTTATATTATAAATAATAATATTTATAATATAATAAAAGAAGATAACACAACACTATTGTATATATTATATAATTGTCCTAAATTTATAATATATTTATCTGATATAATTAATATTCATTCAAAAACAATAATTAACTATATTAAATTATGTAATAATTATAATATAATAAAATATATAAATAAAGATGAATATTTAATAGAAGCAGTTCGGCAAAATAGTTTATCATTACTTCATCTAAATACAAAAGCTATAAATAAAAATATTTTATTAGAAGCAGTAAAACAAAATGGTAATATATTATATCATATTTATAGACATGATACATTTGAAATGAAAATAAATTTAAATATTTATCAATATGATCTTATTGATAAATATGTAATATTTCAAAAATTATTTTCAGAAAAAAATTTAACTAATAAACTAATAGATGAAGAAATAATAATTACAGCTATTAATCAAAATCCATTTTCAATAAATTTTATTCCACATAAGTTATTGACTGAAGATATTATTTTAATGGCTTACGAATTAAATAAAGAAAGTATAAAATACTTAAAACATGATTTATATCCACTATTTATATCATAATAATTTTTATACAATAGTTGCGCTCTATCCTTACTTATAAATTATATAAAATATAATATTCTTAAATCAATGTATTCATTATGTACTATAACAATAATAATTATTATTGTGTTAATATTTGTTTATACAAAACATTTATTATAATTATTATTAATAACGTATTAAATTATATTTTGGACCATAAATTGTATCTACAAAAGTAATATATCTTAATATCCAATTTGATGGAAAATATGGTAATTTATTTCTTTGAATTGTTGTTTGTGTAAAACCTAAACAAAATAATATATTTCTATAATTATTTAATATTTGAAAAATTTCTATCCAACATATCCTAAAATAATCTCTCATTGTATTATTAAAAATACCATTTGTTTTAGTAAAATGTTGTCCAGATGCAAATAATATTTTTGTTATATTATTATTATTTCTTAATACATTTATTATCTGTTGATTATTTATATTTTTAATACGCTCTAAATAATTATTGTCATTATAATAAATACTTTGTAAATTAGTACTAATTAATGGTATAACATTTACTATAATTATTTTATAATAATTTATTAAATCTACATTATTAATTATTAATTTAATTGTATGATCAAAATTTCCATTATTCATACCATCTATTGATGCAGGATTACATAATACAATTAACAATATAGACATATTTATATTTCTTGGTCTTAATTTAATAGATAAATAATATCTTTGAATATTATTACCAATTATTTGACTAATTATTGGTCTTATTGGATTTGGTAAATAATTTCTTACATTATTATTCATAATAATATTTATATTTTTTGTATAATAATATTTTTTAAATAATAATATTTTCATTTTTTTTTGTTTATTCAATATAATGATATTTATAAGACATATTTTATATTATTATTAATAAAAATTGAAAAAATATATTCATTAAAAATATTTATATAATGTTAAATACCATAAAATAAACATGACATCAATAATTAATATAATCGGTATTAGTAAAGAAAATTTATGTTCTTTTGAATTACAATTAGTAAATGGTTATATTGATATAGATGTAGCTTTTTTAGAAAATTCTATATTAAATAATTATATTGAAAGTAATAATATACATACATATATTCTTGTTTATAATGTAGATACAATATATTATAATTTTATTAAAAAAAAATATATAAAATTAAAAATAGATGATATAGATAATTTTCAAGAAATTATAAATATATCTATTACATTCATAGCTATTAATATAGATTTAAAAATAATCAATATATTTAAAAAATATATTTATGATGATGATTTTTATGATAATAACTTTGTATTTATAGAAGATATTTTTAATGGATTAATTAATAATAATATTAATTATGAACAAATAGAAGATGATTTTATAACTCAACTATATATATTAAATAGTTGTCCTAAATATATAACAATATTATCAGAACATATTGATTATAAAATAATAATTAATTATATAAAAATATTATATATTAATAATGATGTTCTAACATGTAATGATGATTATGATATTAATAATAATATTATAACATATAATAATAATTATGATATATTTATTAAATATTTATTATTTAATCAAACATCAAAAGAATTAATAAATAATTTATTAGATTATGATGGAAATATAATTAAATCATTCTTAAATGTATTTGCCCCACCAAATATTTTTTCTAAAAATATGTATGAATTTATTTCTCACGCAGTTAGACAAAATGGTTTAATATTAAAATATATAAATAATAGAATGATAAATAAAAGTATATTATTAGAAGCAGTTAAACAAAATGGCTTCGCATTACAATTTTTATTTTTTAAAAATTATAAAGAAAATAATATTATAAATAGATATATATTTATTCAAAATTTATTTTCAGAAAAACAAATATCTGAACCGTTGATAGATGAAGAAATAATAATTGCAGCAATTAATCAAAATCCATATTCAATAAATTTTATTCCACACAAGTTATTAACTGAGGATATTATATTAATGGCTTATGAATTAAATAAAGATAGTATAAAATATTTACAACATGATTGTTCAATATATGGCTCTTAAAAAATATTTTATATTAAAATTTTATTTTAATATAAAATATTTTATTATATTAAATTGTTTATTTTATTACCAGTAAGATAAATGTCAATTTTTTATATGAATAACTTATAAATATGTATTGATAATAGTATTTAAGAAATCATATTATGTTAAATTGAAAACATAAAAAAATTTAAACAAAGTAGAATCATACATCCATCTCTTTTTATTATTACAAAAGAGAAATTATTTGTATAAATATCAACAACATCTGATATTATTTTTTTTTCTATTGGTTTTGTAATATAATTATTTATATGATTTTCTATTTGTGAATAAAAAATAATTGCAATATTTTCTTTTGTTAGAATTGCAATTGATGTATCGGTTGTTATTATTTTTTGTATATAAGATATATATTCTATTTCATCATATTGTTTTAATATTACTATTTCATTATCAATATTTATCATTAAAATATTATCATTAGTTAGTAAAATTAAATTATTATTTGTTTTATAAATATCTTTTATGTTTTTTTCTCTATAGATGGGTTTAACGCTATGTGCGGAAAAACATTTATTATTATTAATATTATTTAAATTTATTTCATAAAGAATATTATCATTTGATAATATAATAATTGATGTTTCAAATGATAATATTTTATGAACAGTTATATTAATATTTAATAAATTATTAGAAATAATAACTAATTCGTTTTTATTATTGAGAGCAATAATTACATATTTATATATTTTTATAATTTTGGTAATATTAATTAAATTAATATTGTTATTAAATTTATAATAATATTCTTGTGGATATGAAAAAGATATTAATAATATAGTATTATTTGTAAAAATTATAACTACATCTCTATCTAAATAGAATATTTTTGATATTTTTCTTTTTTTACATAATTTAGTTAATAGTTTATTTTTAACATCATTTTTATAACCTAACGTAATTACTTTTTTTGATAATATCACTATAATAAAAGTATGAAATGTATAACTAATATCAGTAATAATTTCATTAATATTATTATTATATATATCAATTTCTAAGAAATCATATTTAATTAAAATTAAAGAATTATTACTTGTTATAACTAAAAAATAACACATATTAGAATAAATTGAAATAATATTATGTTCTTCTAATAATTTTTTAACATCTAATAAATAATTATTTGAATAATAATTTGACCATGTATATATAACATTATTTTCACATAATATTATTACAGATAATATATCATCATCATATAATCTTTGATGTGAAATACAACAAATTTGTTTTATTTTATTAATATTTGTGATTATAGGTAATGATATTTTATTATCATAATCTATTATTGACAATGTATCATTATAGTGAATAAAATATATATTACTATTTATATGTAATGTTGGTAAATTATTTTTAATAATAGTAATATCAATATATTGTTGATTAAAAATATGTTGAATATTTATATCATTTAAAATAGTTAAATTGTGTAACAATGTTAATGAACTATTATAAATAATATTTGCAATTTTACAAAGTGATGATAAATTATTACAATATTGAATATCATCATCATCAATAACTATTGATTTTATTAATTCACAACATGAATTAAATGTAATTATCATCTTTATTAATTATGGTATAAAATAAAATATTATATAATAAATTATAATATTTGCAATTTTTATTTTATATTCCATTATTCATTTTTAATGAAGACAAATAAGCTATTTTATATAATAGATTGTTTCATTTGATGAACGGACACATTGGATATATGAACGGGCACATTGGATATATGATCCAAAGAATACTTTAATATAATTCATTATATCATATGATGTTGATATTATTTATAAATTATTTAAAAAAATTGCATTTTTTAATATATTGATAGATCCTTTTACTTTATATTTTACCGTAGCCATTTTGGCTCAAGCTGAGTTTGAGTGCTCTTTTCTTGCTTTGTTTCTGTCGCCATTATGGACGAGATTGTCTTGGATATTCCCGAGGAGCCTGTGATGTTTGAGAGGCCGACTACTCTTCAGTTTGCCGACAAGAATTCTGCCGCCATTGTAGCGACGGCGCAGAATGCGCACTTCCGAGCAGAAGCACGCAAAATCACACAGGATGCGGAGTTTCAAGAACTTGCAAAAGGGGAGTAAACGATGATGCTCTCGTGTGCAATGTCATGCATTGTGCAGTGATATCCGGTGCCATGAAGAGGCAATTGTGCTTCTTTGTTCAAGACAATTTTCCAAGCATTATGCTTGCAGGTGTGTTTTGATGCTTATTTAATAGCATTGAAGAAAAAGAATATAATATATTTATATTATATTCTTAATTTTAATATTATTAAACTTTAATAGTTTTTGATATTTTATTTTATAATTATTATAAATATAAAAAATTGCATTTTTTAATATCTTAACAAAATCATTTTATTTTTATGTCTTACCATAGCCATAGCCTCACATTTCAGGTTTCCTGAAATGCAAGGTATCCTATAAATAATAGATTTATAAGGACCATTATATATCAAGTCAGTGCATTTACTATTCTAACGATGGCTTACACTTCGAATGAGGAATATGCTATCTTTTTATCAAAGTGTAGTGAGGCAAAAAAAGCCTTTCAGTTAGAACTCAAAAATCTAATGGATGATATCGAGCGTTTTTATGAAATAAGGAAAGCTGAGCGCCGTGTTCTGTTTTTGATTGCATGGAATAACGAGTGCAGAAAACTTGGAAAAAATAAAGATCTATTGTCTTGGATCTTTCACGTTTTCTGGTTCTGGCTCAATGATGAAGATGCAGTGATATGTTTTGAAGTATTGCATCGAACACAATATATTATATCTGATATGCCAATAGAAGATTTTAATTTTATTGCGAAAAATGTGTTCAAAAGTATAACTGATGACATGCGATTATATAATGACACTTATTCAAGGTATTTAACATATTGCATAAGTAAGAGAATTACTTTTTGCCATAGGCTGGTGAAAAGAATCAAAAAGAGCATTTTGTGTTGGTTGCGAGTGTCAAAATCATGTTGATAATTTAACTTGGTTTATGATAAAGAAATGAATATAATATATTTATATTATATTCATTTAATTTTTATGAATAGAGGGTATTTATGAATGATTCTTCTTTTATTTTTTTATTTTCTTTGTAAATGTTGAAAGCTTTTTCAATATCTGCGGATGTTATTTTTTTTCTATATGATGATCCTAAAGGATAATATAATACACGTTTAGAATGTTCTATTTTTATATTAAAAACAAAAGTTTCAATATCTCCAGCAGAATTAATAAAAGATAATTTATTTTTTTCAAAAAATTTATTTAAAAATACTATATCACATCTAATATCCCAATTAGTGCCCATATCTTTTATCATTTTTTTTAATATTAAACTCATTTCATTCGCCTTGTAGTTATCAAGATTATATACAAAAGGAAATCTTCTTCTTAATCCTTCATTATACGAAAAGAAACAATTATCTAATGATTCTTTATATCCTGCTATTATTACCAATAATTGATTTTTCTTCTCTGTTAAATTTTGATTTATTGTATCTATACACTCTTTTGAAAATGAATCCCTTCCCTCCTCATTCCCTAATGAATAAGCCTCATCTATAAATAATACTCCTCCTAAACTTCTATCTATAACTTCTTGTGTCTTTGCTGCTGTATGACCTAAATATTTTCCTATTAAATCCGAACGTTTCGCAATTATAAATTTATATTCTTCATTTATATTTAATTTTGTTTCTGGCTCATCACAACAAAATGGTGTTGATGATGATGATAATGATGTTGATGATGATGATGATGATAAATCATTTTTTTCAATAATATTCATTTTAAAATATATTTTACCGATAATTTGTCCTAACATAGTTTTACCGACACCTGGAGGTCCTTGAATAACAGTATGCATCATATCAGAATTTTTATCTTGAAAATCTTGTATAAAATAAATAATTTGATTAACAATTGTTTTTTTAATATTGTCCATGCCAATAACATTTTTTAATTCTCGCAAGACAGGTAAAATATTATATAATTTTTCAACATTAATATTATATTTTTTATATGGTCTATACTGTTCTCCTAAATATATTAAATCATCCAAATCATTAATTTCCTTATTAATATATGTTATGTCATTTTCATAATTTATAATCTCCTCATATCTCCTTTTTGACATTATATTATATTAATATAATTTATATATATATTTATATTTATATTATTAGTTTGAAAAAAAAATTGCAAATAATTATTATTTGATATTTTCACTAATAAAATCAATTACCGTAGCCATTTTGGCTCAAGATTCTGTGGCTTATGCCATTGTGACTTCCAAGTTTCTGGCTTTTGTTTCACGTCATTTTGTCTCTGGCTTTTGTTTCACGTCATTTTGTCTCTGGATTTTGTTTCACGTCATTTTGTCTCTGGTTTTTGTTTCACGCCATTGTGGCTCATTTCAAGTTTGTGAGCAAATGTCTCGCATCAAAAAAATGATTATGTGCTTATGCATAGTCTTTTGCGGCATTTTACTCAAGACATCAAGCGGCACATTGTGTTTTGATGACACATGTTTCATCTTGGACATGGCACAAATCAGTGAGTGTCTTGCGTTGTCCATGTTGTGTATCATCACCGAATACGGTTTTTACACATTTTTCAAGGTATTGAAGAATACCCATAAGACTGATGCAGTGATAAAGATACAAAGAGCCTGGAGAAAAAACATTTCTCTTAAAAAAGTTCGTATGTCTGCAACGGTAAAAATCCAAAGAGCCTGGAGAGATTTCTCACGATTAAATAATCATTATATTGCTCTCTTAACACGTAAATCCTTATTAAAGAATTGTTGTGATAAAGTGTCTACCGCAACATCTTCGGGATTTTTAGTGAGAGCATATAAGAAAAGAATGATGGCACCAAAACTAAAAGAATATTATGATCCATATCGATTCTCATTACCTTCATCAGATGAAGAAGATCAATAATGAGATCATGATACGTTAGAAAAATATATATAATAATTTTATTATATATTTTTTTTTGAAAAAATAAATTTAAAGTATCCGAATCAGGATAAAAAAATGAAATTAATAAAAATGATGATGAATTTGTAAGATATAATAATGATTCATTATATAGTAGTATATGTGATATATATTCATATTTTTAAGAATATTAAGATAACATAATAAATAATTACATTTTATTTATATGCATTTTATTCTATACCCATTCTAAAATAAAAAAATTGCAAATAATATTTATTTAATATTTCTATTAATAAAATCAATTATCGTAGCCATTTTGGCTCATTTGCAAATTTCTTGTTTTTCCTTGGTTTGTGTCAAGATGTTAGGCTCTCAACAATCAACAAACAGATTTGCTGTTCTTGCAAAACAACCAACATCAAAAAAAAAGAAGCCTAAACAACATTATCTGCCACATATTTCTCCTGAACTTCTGACATCTTTTGCATCAGGAACTTGCAAGTTGAACGGTCATGTGTTGCTTGAATCGTGTCGTGACGCATCTGAATGTGGTGAATGGACTTATTTGAACACACTAGTTTATTTCATGCCTGAATGGACATGTGTAGGTTGCTCATATGTCATCCAAGACATTCCTGAAAAATACCCATATTATGATCTGGATGAATCATCATCTGAAGCCAATTTTATAGTTGGTTCTGGATTGCCAAGAAATTGGGTGGTTCCGCCCGATAGTGATGAATAGGCGTGATAGCAGCAATTTTACAAAGTCTTTGATGTGACTTTAAAAAAATATATATAATAATTTTATTATATATATTTTTTTCTTAAAAACATCATGAGTAAAAAATCTTATGATACAAGAATGTATTATTAATATAAAAAAATATGATTCTTTAACAATATTTATTATCATAATAAAATATTATATAGTATCAATCTTACATATTAAATAATTACATTTAATTTTATTTAAGTAAAAAGTTCATCAATAAGATAAAAAAATTGCAAATAATTATTATTTGATATTTTCTTTATATAATATAATTACCGTAGCCATTTTGGCTCATGAAGATTTCGTCTTCAGGATGGCGTCTTCCAGATTAGTGATTTTTCTCTTTCTGTGCTTCACGACCGCAAGTGCAAGATCGCTGTATTCACATCAGAAAAACATCGCTACGGAGAGTTTGCGTTCCTTTGAGTTGCAAAACAGGAATTGTGTTTCTGTTGTCAGTTGTGTGTTGGAGAACACTACGATATCGCAATGCATGTGTGGTAGAGACATCAAACGGGAAAGATCAGAGCATGCGTCAGCGGTAGACATGATGATGATAGTGTTGAGTTTGTTGGTAATTACCAAAATTTTCAAGTAGGACACTTGGAAGGTTGCGACAGGAATTTCAACACTGAAAAAATATATAATAAAATTATTATATATTTTTTTTTAATCATTGTAATGAATACAGTTATAAGTGAATGTACAAAGTGCTAAAAGTTGTATATAATCAGTAGAATTTGTAGTTAATAGATTTTCAACATTAGAAATATTAATAAAAATTTTAGATTTAGTGATATCTGTTATATCAGAATCTGATAGAATTAGTTTAGTTAATTTGTTTAATATATTTTTTCCGATATATCCTTGATATAGAATATATTTTAAATTTTTTATAATTTCGTTATAATTTTCTGATAATTTTTTTATTGAATTGTATAATATTAAAACTAAACTATCAGGAATATCGCATGTTATATCATTAATATTTAAAGTAATATTATTTTGCATATTATAACAATATTTTTGTAATATTATTATTGATTTTCTTAGATCACCTTTTGTAAAATTATAAATATTATTATAAATATCTTTTTTATTTTCTATTATAATATTTTCATTATTTAATATATTGTTTAATACTATTTCAATATTTTCATACTCAATATCATTAAATTTATATTTTGCACATCTTGATATTAAAGGCAATATAATTTTTGTTATATAATTACATATTAATATAAATCTCGTAATATGCGAATATTGTTCTATGATTCTCCTTAATGCAAATTGAGAATCATTTGTTAATATATCTGCTTCATCTAAAATTATAATTTTTACATTTGAAACATTGTCATAATTATTTATAGAATAAGAAGCAAAAGTTTTAATTTTTTCTCTAATTATTTTTATACCTCTGTCATTAGAAGCATTAAGTTCTAAAATTCTTTCATTTAATATTTTAGAATTATTAGAAAATATTTTTTTACAAATAGCTATAGCTGAACATGTTTTACCAGTGCCAGGATTTCCATATAATAATAAATGTGGTATATTATGTATATTTTGAGTTTTTATATTTTTTGTAAAAATATTTTTAATATCATTGTGTTGTATAATATCATTTATATTTTTAGGTTTGTATTTTTCATACCATAGTTGATTCATTATTAATTATAATAATTTATTATTTATATTTATTATTTTTCTTAAAAAAATTTATTGTAATCTTCAAAATATAAAATATAAATGAATAATTTTGTTTAAAAAATTTTTTCTTATGAAAATTCTATTTTATATAAAAATTTGTTAATTTAATATTTTTTGATTTTATTAATTATATTTATTATTTATATATGAAATATAAGTTAGAATATTTTGGTACATATCCTAATAATGATTCTATATTATTATCATGTTCTATATTTAAATTAAAAAAGTATTATAATTCAATAGATAAGTATATTAATGGCCTCATTGATTTAATAACTTTTGTTTTAAATTACAAATATCACATAATTATATATTTTGATCACAGTATTGAAGAAGATGAATTATTTAAAAAATTATATAATGAATATATAATAAATAAAAATATATTATTTTGTAAATATAGATTTGATGATTTTATAAATGAGGAAGAATATCACAAAAACATTTTTGGAATGTATATACGTCTATTACCAATTTTTACAAAAGAAATAAAATATAAATGTTTATACATAAGCGATATAGACTTAATAGTTAATGAAAGAAAAATATTTTTGGATATTCAAATGAATAAATTTATAAATTCAAAATATGATATTGCTGTTGATTATAAAATTGGATATGAATATAAATATAATGATTTATATAATATTCCAAAAACTAATATATGTGTTCTTTCAAATTTATACTTTAAAAAACATTACCCAAATGTTAAAAAAATATTATTTAAATTTCTTAATAAATTAAATAATAATGATAAAAAAATTAAAAAAATTGTTTATGATAAAAATGATCTTTTTGTTAAATATTTTAATAGTAAAGAATTTATTAGACCTAATGAAAAACATTCAACTAAATTAATAGATTATGATTTATTTGCATATGGTGTAGATGAATTATTTACTAATAAATATTTAATGAAATATTTATTAAAAGAAAATATTTCATGTGGTGTATTTTATTTATATGATTCACTTGTTAAATATACTTATAATATATTGAACTTTGATACCATACCAATAAAATTTGTAGAAAAATTATTTAATAAAATGAATAAAAATTTAAATATACAACAAAGAGAAAACTTAAAATATAAACATTTAGAAAATATAACCTTAAATAAAATTAATTATTTATTTACCTGTAAAAAAGGAACTCCTGAAGATATAATGCACAGATTTCATAAAATATTAAAAAGATATATAAAATATATTCTTGTACTAAACAAAAAATATCTAAAAAAAGAAAATTTTAATAACGTATGGCTACAAAATTTATTATTACATACTCATAAAGGATTTTATAGACAACTTTTGGTTGAAGCTAATATTATACCAAATACATTCAAAAAATATATTAAAATATACTCACTAAATAAACTAATTAAAATAAAAAATATTAACTAAATATTAAATAATAATAATAATATCCTCCAATATCTTATTATATTACACCAAATTTACTTAATTTTGATTCATAACAACTATGCACATTATATAATAGTAAATATTTATATTCTTGGCTTCATCTCTCTTCTATAATCATCATCTTCATATTTTCTTTTAGATTCTTGATTACTTATTTGACAATTATCATCTAATAACATACAACTTTCATCATCATCATCATCATCATCATCATCAGTGAAGTATTTTAATTCAAACTTTGGACAATCTCTACAGAATACTCCTGAAATCATACACAATTCTGCAAATGGCGTAGAAACATCTCTTTTATAAGAATTTTTATTAAATACATAAAATATATGTTCATGGTTAGGAATTACTAATGCAATATCATTCCACATATCATTAGTTGGAAAAAAGTTGTATTCATCAAATATATAATAACCTATGCTAAAAAAAATTGGCCATATAATATTGTAATTAAATCCATCAAAAACATCTTTTAATTTTTCAAGAGCTTTTGCTTTATTATTTTTTTTTGCTCGAACAACAAAACATGCATTTATTAAAGCTTTTGTTAAATGTTCTGAATATGTATTGTCTGTACATAAAAAATGTGCAACTTTTGTAATTGTATTTATAATAGATGATAATACTGATGGATCAGTTTCATCTGCAGCATAAGATGCAGAAATAAGTAACATGCACAGAACAATAATAAGTTTTTGTGCATGATAACTACTTATCTTCATATTTAGTGAAGATATTATTGTTTATAAAACAATATCTTGAGCCAAAATGGCTACGATATTATTTTATAAACAATAGATTACTTATATATTTTAATTTTTCAATTTTTTTATATTTTTTATTTTTTAGTTAATATGATGTAATTTCTAAAGCTAAATTATTATTTCTAATTGTATTAGAATTTATATCATAATTATTTTTTATTTCATCTGATGCAAATTCTAAAGCCAATGGATTAATAGTAATAGCATTAAAAACAATATTAATATTATTTTTTATTTCATCAGATGCAAATTCTAAAGCCAATGGATTATTAGTAATAGCATTAGAAACAATATCAATATTATTTTTAAGTTCATCAGATGCAAATTCTAAAGCCAATGGATTAATAGTAATAGCATTAAAAACGATATCAATATTATTTTTAAGTTCATCAGATGCAAATTCTAAAGCCAATGGATTAATATTAATTAAATTAGAAAAGAATTCAAGATCATATTTAAGTAATGGGTCAATATATTGGATAGTGAAAAGGTTTATTTTAATAATTTGATAAATAAATTTTTTATTTTCTTTAAGAGATTGGGAAGCATATAAAAATGTTTTTTCATTAATGCGTATAAGATTAGAAATAAAAATATTATCATTTTTTAAATTTTCATCAATATATCTTAATATATCAATATTTAATTTATATTTATCTTTTTTAAGTAAAAAAATAATAAATTCTTTATTTTTTTTAAGTGAATTGCTTGTATAATATAATATTTGATTACCATATATATCAATTAAATGACTTATTGTATTTTTATCTTTTTTTAGATCAGTTGCATGTTTTAATGTTTCTATATTTGCATCAATTGCTTTTATTAAAAATTCTTTATTAGTTTTTATTTCTAATGGCAGATATAAATACCATCTTGAATATTTTTTAAATATATGACTAATTAATATATCATGATTTTTTATTTCATTATAAGTAATATTTGCATATCTTGTATAATATTTTTTTTCATCTAATAATATTTTTTTTATATTATCTGCAATATCTAAATTTATTAATGTTATGTAAAATTTATTATTATTATCATTATCATTATCATCATTTATAATATCTATTATTTTTATATTATCATAATCTAAATTTAAATATTTTTGATTATTAAATAATAAAATATAAATACTTATATTAAAATTTAATAATTTTTCATTTAATTTTTTAAAATTAATATTATTGTTAGTTTCAACATATTCTAATATTGTTTCACCACTAATATAATTAATTATAATATTCATATTATAATTAATTATATTTTTATTATTTTATATTTTATATTTTATTATTTTATATATTTGTTATAAAATTCATCTTTATTCATAATTTTTATATTTAATTCTTTTGCTTTTTTTATTTTATTTGATACTTTATCATCTGAAATCACTAATAATGTTGTTTTTGATGTTATAGAATTAGATATAATGCCATTATTATTTTCGACAAGTAGTTCCCATTCTTTATTTCTAAATCCCGAGAATACTATATTCATATTTTTAAATTTATTATTTTCTTGAGATTCTGTTAATTTATTATTAAGTTTATTATTAAGTTTATCAATAATGCTATTGTCTATAGATTTATATAATTTATTAAATTTTTTAAGTCCAATAATAAATTTATCATTTGTTTTTACATCAAAACCATCTATATCTGTTATATCTATATTTTTTTGATTTAATATATCAGGATAGTTATGTAATATTTTTTTTAATTTAAGTTTTCCAATACCATGTCCAAAACAATTAGAAGCAACCATTAAATCTAATAATGACATATCATTAATTTTTGATAGTATATTATTATAAATTTTATTAGTAAGTTTATCTTTGAAACCATCTATATTTTGTAGATCAGATATTTTTATTTTTAATATTTTTTGTATAGAATCAATATTATTATCAATAAATTTTTTAACAATCATCTTATCAATATTCTTTATTCCTAAATTTTTAAAAAAGAATGTTAATTCTTTTATTAACTGCTCATCTGTATGCTCTATTGCTATTATATCTACATTATTTTCATTCCATTTATATTTTATTGATGGCATTTGCGGTTTTTCATTATCTGATTTTTTTATTACCTTTACTATATGAGGTATTACATCTCCTGATCTAATTAATATAATTTCTGATCCAGTTCCCAATACATTATCTATTATATATTTTGCATTAAAAGCTGTTACATTAGAAATTATCACTCCGTCTAATTTGGTTGGTTGTAATTCTAAAGTAGGTTTGATATATCCATCTTTAGATATAGCCCATTTAACATTAAGAACTTTAACGACAACAGAATTATTTAATGATAGATCTTTAAAAGCAAAAGCATATGGAGGATTTATATTTGTTGTACGTATATCAGGTAATTTATTAGAAGATATGATAATACCATCAATTTCATAATTAGAATTTTTTTTTTGAGTAGATAGTAAAGAAGTTAATTTAAGAAAGTCAATATTATTAGTATTAGTAAAAGGGACTACATTAAAATTATATTTTTTAAGTATTTGAAATTGTTTAATTTGGTTATTAATCCATGGATTAATAAGTTCATAAGATACAAAATCAACATCATAAACTATATTTCTATTAATAGTTTTTGAATTAACGATACCAGAAACCATATTTCGAGCATTTGACATTTCATTTTTATATTTTTTAAAGTTTTTTTTATTAATAATTAATTCACCTCTTACCGCTATATTTCCAGAAATGTTAATATTATTAAGAGAAGGTATAAATTTAATTAAGGAACTAATATCGGTTCCTTCAATACCATCTCCCCTTGTATATAAATTTAATTTATTATTATGATTAATGAATAAGGCACTAACACCATCTAATTTATCACTAATAACAAAAGGATAATTGTATATATTCAGCCATTTATTTAAAATATTTTCATCAGTAGGTTTAATTTTGTTCATGGACCCCATAAAATAAGGTAATTGAACTTTTAATTTAGACAAAACCTTAGCTCCAATATTATTTATAACTTTATTATTGGGATCTACTTTTTTTAAATAATTAATTAAAAAATCAAATAATTCATCAGTAATAACACTTTCGCTATTATAATACTTTTTAGAACAATAAACAATTATTTTTATTAATATATCTAATTCAACACTATTTATAAAATTTACAGGATCCTCAATTAATTTATTAATCTTAACTTTAATTGACATTTATTATATATTATAATTTGAACTTTTAAATATTTAATTTTACAATATTTTTTATATAATAAATAATACTTTAATATAATTTTATTAAAATTTTTTTTTTCTAACGATTTATCATTATTATATAATACTACATTTGAATAATTATTATATTATTTAACATTTTTTAATGTCATACATATCATAAATATAATGTGAATAAAAAATTATTTAAAATAAATATTTTTAATTAATATGTTATTAAACGGGGTATTTTTTTCAATATATAATATCATCATAAATAAAACTTATTAATAAATATTTTTAAGTTATATATTATTAAATGGGGCAATTTCTCTCTGGGATAATATTATCTTAAATAGATCTAATTAATAAATATTTTTAATTTAATATATTAAAATGGGTATTTTTACTATATAATATCATTATAAATAGAACTAATTAATAAATATTTTTAAGTTATATATTATTAATTGGGGCGTAGCCCCTTTATATAATGAACTTTTATTATATAAATCCATCATGCACATAGGGGCGTAGCCCCTTTATATAATGAA
>Ga0214919_10001308_pt1 | contig 41086 bp, 43 predicted proteins | sample LL1503_MetaG_FD_177994 | JGI IMG/M metagenome (GOLD analysis project Ga0214919, IMG submission 177994) | Freshwater microbial communities from Lake Lanier, Atlanta, Georgia, United States - LL-1503 | ecosystem: Environmental > Aquatic > Freshwater > Lake | place: USA: Georgia | collected...
GGGGCTGTGAAGCGTCGTTGGTTCCCTGATAGCTGTAATAAAAAGGCTGTTGCATGACAGGAATCAGGTCAGGTCGCAGGCGTTTTATTTCTTCGACCACAGCCATAGAACTTGTCACTTTGCTTGTGCCCCCAGATTTGGCAGTTTGCAAACACATCAAGGCCACCACATCGCAGGAATCGACATGAAAGTCTAAGCCTGCATTGGTGTTGTACCCTCGCCCATTTTTCACTTTGTAACTGCCACCCTCATCACGAACATCGTTCATGACCTGGCTGGCTCGGTTTTGAGTTCTGGCCACGCCCACGTTCAAACCGATTCCCCAGTTGACCAGGCGCGCATCTTCTACCGACCATCGATCCACAGGAAAACCTTTTAGCAAACACATGCCATAAGCTGTTTGTGTGACAGCAAAGGCCCGATCAATGGCCTGCTTGGCATGGCGTTTTAAAGGAAAATCGTTGGCCGTCATTTGCAGCCAAGATTTTTCAGTGGCCTTGGCATGTTGAAGTGCTTCTTCAATTTCAAGCGTCGCTTCACGACTCAGGTGGTGAATCCAAGAAAAATCTTGGCCAAGCTCTTTGGGTAACCATGCGCGTGGTTTGTCGAGATGGGATGAGTTGAATGAACGCATGTTGGGATCTATCTTACTAAATAAAGACGCGTCAATTGTGCACATAGGGACAACACCAATGAGAATGTCTTGCTAGATAGCACCAACTGTCCCTACACTTTAGGCTTAATTTGTACCGACAAACACAGGCTTCACATGAATCGATTTTGGGCTGTCATTCTTTCTCTGTTATCCATCACAAGCTATGCGCAAGATCAAGCCTATCCTGTGAAACCCATTCGCTTGCTGGTGGGCTATGCCCCAGGTGGGGCCACTGACATTGTGGCCCGCAGCATTGCCATCAAACTGCAAGAAACACTTGGGCAACCAGTGGTGGTAGAAAACCGCGCCGGTGCAAGCAGCAACATTGCTTCGGAATTTGTAGCGCGCAGTGCCCCAGATGGCTACACCCTGCTTTTAGGCACCATTGCCAATGCCACCAACATGACGGCATTCAAGGGCCTAGGCTACGACACTCTGCGTGACTTTGTGCACATCACTCAATTCATGACCGCGCCATCGGTTTTAACAATTCACCCTTCGGTGCCAGCCAAAAATTTGAAGGAGCTCATTGCCGTGGCCAAACAAAATCCCGGCAAAATTGCTTTTTCCTCAAGTGGCAATGGCGGCTCACCTCATCTCGCGGGCGAGCTTCTCAAAATGCGCGCCAACATTGACATGATTCATGTGCCTTACAAAGGTGCTGCACCTGCCATTGCCGATCTTTTGGGCGGTCAGGTTCAAATGAGTTTTCAAACCGCCTTGTCGGCTATTCCTCATTTGAAAAGCGGCAAACTCAATGTCATCGCTGTAGCCAGCAAAAAGCGCATGGCCACACTGCCCAATATACCCACCATGGCAGAAGCTGGATTGTCAGACTTTGAAGTCTCCAGTTGGAATGGCTTGTTTGCGCCAGCCAAAACACCCCCGCACATCGTGGCAGCGCTTTACAGCGCCTCCATCAAGGCGCTGCAAAGTCAAGACATCAAAGACAAAATGGAAGCCCAAGGTGCTGAACCTGTGGGCAACAGTCCGGAAGAATTCAAATCATTTGTCAAAGCTGAAATTGACAAATGGGAACAGGTGATCATCAAATCTGGCGCCAAAATGGATTAAGCTTTCAGATTAACGCGCGATGCGTGACATCAAACTGAGCTTATTTCCTACGGTAAGTGGCAGCGGTATGCGTAGCAGGCAACTTATCGTTGCCAAACAGTTTTTTCCGAAAGCTGCCAGGGACGTATTCGGTTTTATAAGCGCCACGCTCTTGCAAACATGGCACGACTTCTTTGATAAAGTCATCAAAGCATTCAGGCACAACAGTTCTTGACAAATTGAAGCCATCAACGCCAGCTTGGTCACGCCATTCGATCATCTGCTGCGCCATGTTTTGTGCTGAGCCGACCCAAGGCGCTTGCCTACTGCCAAGAATCATTTGTGAAAGTAGTTTGCGCCGTGTCCACTGAGGTCCTGCAGATCGGGTCATGGCCTCCACGTTAGAAACGATGGCTTGGCTTTTGCCAGTCTCAATGGGCTCGTCTATGTCGTATTTTGAAAAATCTATGCCCATTGAAGCGGCCGCATGAACCAAGGCGCCTTCAGAGCTGGCATAGCGTTTGTATTCTTCAAACTTCTCTTGCGCTTGGGCTTCAGTAGGCGCTGTGATGATGGTAGCGCCCATCCACACTTGAATATCTGAGGCAGCACGTCCCTGCCCGACCGCTTGACTTCGAATGTTGTCTACGATGGTTTTCACGGCAGGCATGCTTTGCCCGTTCAAAAATACGCATTCTGCATGGGTGGCAGCAAACCTTGAACCACGTGCAGATGAGCCCGCTTGATACAACAAAGGTGTACGCTGCGGAGAAGGCTCAGACAAATGCATGGCCTGAACTTGATACTGCGGACCTTTGTGTTTCACCAAGTGCACTTTAGAGGGGTCTGCATACACGCCACTTTGGCGGTTGGCCAAAACTGCGCCCTCTTCCCAACTGCCCTCCCAGAGTTGGTAAACCAAGGCCATGTATTCATCGGCCAAGTCGTAACGATCGTCATGCGCAATTTGCCCCGAAAGGCCTGCAGCTCTGGCGGCGCTGTCCAAATAACCCGTCACAATGTTCCAACCTATTCGCCCTTTGGTTAAATGATCCAATGTTGACATGCGTCTGGCAAATAAATAAGGCGACTCATAAGTGAGATTCGCTGTCACGCCAAAGCCCAAATGCTCTGTCACGCTGGCCATGGCAGGAATCAGCATCATGGGATCGTTCACAGGTACTTGTACCGCACCCTGCACCGCGGCATTGGGACTGCCACCCAACACATCGTACACACCCACCACGTCTGCAAAAAAGATGCCGTCAAACAATCCTGCTTCAAGTCGTTGTGCGTAATCTGTCCAATATTTCAGATCGAGGTAGCGCGTCGATTGATCTCGCGGATGCGTCCAGAGACCTTGTTGAATATGTCCGACACAATTCATGTCGAAAGCATTGATTTTGATTTTTTGAGACATGTGCGATTTGAATGAGGTGTGAAGTTGGTCTGATCAATTCAACTTAGCGGGTGTTTGAGTCACAATGGCCATCCTTACAGTCTACTCATAAAACATGCTCACTGCGCCAAAACGTATTCTTCCTATTCTTGTTTTGGCACAATTTGCGGGAACTTCCTTGTGGTTTGCCATCAATGCAGTCATGCCCGACCTGCAACAGCAAATGGGCTGGCCTGCATCTGCGGTCGGCCGCCTCAGCTCTGCATTGCAATTGGGCTTTATTGTGGGCACCTTGGTCTTTGCTTTGCTGGCCATTGCAGATCGATTTTCTGCCAGGCGAGTTTTTTTGTTCTGTGCCTTAGCAGGCGCTTTGTGCACATTGGGCGCATTGATGCGCATAGCGTCTTTTACAGAACTCTTGCTATGGCGAGCGGCAACTGGTTTTTTCATGGCGGGCATCTATCCAGTCGGCATGAAGATAGCCTCACAGTGGTTTCCTGAAGGTTTGGGCGTTGCGCTTGGTTGGCTGGTCGGGGCGCTTGTCTTGGGGTCAGCCAGTGCGCATGGCATTCGCGCTTTGTCTGCTGAACTTCCGTGGTCAACGGTGATGGTCAGCGTGGCGCTGTTGGCTGCAGCAGGTGGCTTGATTCTTTTTATGGTCATACCAGAACCGCCAAATTACACGGCAAGTACCAAAAAACTCGAATGGCAAGCATTGGCCACCATCTGGACTGACTGGCGTGTGAGGGCCTCGGTTCTTGGCTATTTTGGCCACATGTGGGAGCTGTATACGTTTTGGGTGCTGGTACCGCTTATTCTGGCAACTCAACTCAAGGGTCAGGCCTTGTCCTTTGCGGCTTTTGGTGTGCTTGGCATTGGCGCCGTAGGGTGCATAGGGGGAGGATGGCTAGCAAAGCGATGGGGCAGTGCCCGTGTGGCCACACTTCAATTAAGCTTAAGCGGTATTTGCTGTCTTCTAGCGCCTTGGTTCATGTCTGCACCGCTAATTTGGTTCTTACTGTGGTTGGCTATTTGGGGCATGACTGCGGCTGGAGACTCGCCCCAGTTTTCAACACTCACAGCCAGCAATGCGCCTAAGCATGCGGTAGGCAGTGTGCTCACTTTGACCAATTGCATTGGCTTTGCACTTTCCATTGTGAGCATTGAGCTCTTTACAAGTTTGGCTCGGGATCAAGCGCTTGGCTCCCTTCTGCCATGGCTTGGTATTGGCCCCTTGTTGGGTATCTTCGCCATGAGCCATTTGTGGCGTGAGCAATTTAGCGGACGCTCTTGAACAAAACAGGCAATGCTGTTTCTGATGTAAAAATACACCTTGCATCGTGGCCACAAGCAGGCACCATCATCGCTTTGTGATTGGCTTTTAAGCTCTCGCTCACAAACTTTGCATAGGCAAAACCTCTTGCCAAACGAGTTGGCCCTTGTGCCATTGCAGCGCAAGAATCATCAAACCCATAAAGCGGCAAGATGTCCAACTCACCCAGGAGATAAGTTGCAGATCTTGAACTTAATTGCTGTTTTAACTGCTCGTCTGAAATCGATTTTGCAAAACCGAGCTTGTTTTCAAGTCCGTAGGGCCAGTGGTTAAATGCAGTGCAATTCTTCCTGTCATTGAACGCAACAAATGCAGCCTCAGTACCAGGCTTCGCAACAGGCATATAGCCGGGCGGGTCTGCCGCAATATTGTTTGGCAATGCGGCTCTTGTTGGTCTCAAAGCTTCTGGATAGGTATAGGAGGAAGGATTTCCAATCACGTAGGACATTTGAATGTTTCGATCTGCCATGACTTTCTCATGCATTCGATTTGAAAATTGATACCGATTGACATATTGCCCTCCAGCCGAATGCCCCGCAATGACAATGGACCTCAGACTTGGGAATACTTTCACATCTGCAAGTTTAGAAATGATTGCGTCCATGAAATCAAAAGAATTTAAGGTCGGCTCAGCGACTTTGGCTTGATGGCCACCGCTTCGCCAACTGTCAGCACCTGAGCAATTCCAGCCTACTTCTTGCTTGTCTAATTGATCTAAGCATGACTTCCCGTTATGGGATGCAAAGCGAGGCGAAATAACAATTGTGTTTTGAAGTGCATCTGCCAGAAATGCAGCTGCCAGCATATGCCTGAAGTAACCATCAGCATTGCGGCCTTGGCCATGAACGACGATGACAGCATGCTCAATTTTTTCATCGGTAGAAGAAAGTGCGTGAGTTCGATAGATTCGGGCTCGACTTCCATTGGCATCTAAAGCCACCCATTCTGTGCAATTGTCCTGAGCTTTAACGCAGGGCTGTTGAGTCGCAGCCTGGGGAAAACCTGCAGAAATTAAAAAGATAGATCCAAAAAAAATACGATGGAGGTAGGGAAATTTCAATTTGAATTCTGCTTTTGATCAATTAATTGGACTTAATGATAGCGGCTAAGAGACATTGAAAATTTGCAGGTGCTGACCTTTAATTCCCTTGTCATCAACCCACTCTATTTTGAATTCAGCAGTAGCTGCTGCGCGCACATAGAATTCAAAAAACGGGTTGGCAGAAATACCTGATGAAGGTTCAATCCGAAATACCTCCTGGCTACCCAAGTGACAAGTCAATACACGAATGATATTTCGTGGAACCACTTTACCAGTGAAATCTTGCAAATAACCCGTATCCATTGGGTGCTGAATCAGCAACCTCACTTTGATTACTTCGCCAGAGCGAACATGGTCGGGCCATTGAACGCGCGCAATGTTCACGATGCATCGACGCAAGAAGATTCAGTCACAATGATTTCCATTTGGTTGTAACGAAATTCGCCACTGGACAAGCGGGCGAGCGCCACCACTTCTTGCGTGCCTGCCAAACGAATACGTGTGCTCACACCACAGCGGCCGTTCCATGGGCCAAATTGGAACATGGCCATCTGGGTGACAGGATTGCGCTGCGACAACAAATAAATGTGTGTCACGTGGTCTTGCTCAGACATGGGGCTTTGAACTTGAATGTGAATGGGAACCAAAGAGCCATTGTCTGCCAAGATGGGGGCTTCAATGTGCAGTTCTTTTTTAACAAATTTGGCGCCCTTCACAATGGGCTGGACCATGTCTTCTAAAGAAAGCAGTCGGCCTGAGTTCATTCGCTGCCCATGAGCGAATTGGCTGTTCAACAACGTGCCTGAAATTCCTACAAGCAAGAGACCTTTCAGCCCCTTGCGACGCGTCCAACTCACAACCTTCATGCTTGTTGCACCTTAAGCTTTCAAGGTCAGGCCGTGATTTTTGAGTGGCAGTGAGCGAATGCGTTTGCCCATCGCAGCAGAAATGGCATTGGCCAGTGCAGGCGCCAACGGCGCTTGTGCAGGTTCACCCACACCGCCCCAGAAACCACCAGTAGGTGCAATGACAACTTCCACTTTGGGCATTTCGTTCAATCGCATCATGCGATAGTCGTGGAAATTGGATTGCTCCACCCGACCTTCTTTGATGGTGTTTTCGCCCCAGAAAATGGCCGTTAAACCATGCACCACACTGCCTTGGAATTGCGCCACGATGTTGTCGGGGTTGACCGCATAACCAGGATCAATGCCAATGACTACGCGGTGAATTTTGACTTCGTTTCTGGCATTGACAGAAACTTCGCACACACAGGCTGTCCAGCTGCCGTAGCCTTCTGTTTCAGCCACACCACGAAATACGCCACTGGGCAATTGACTGCCCCAACCGGCAGCCTTGGTCACAGCTTCCAAAATGCTTCTGTCGCGTTTGGATTTTTCATTGTTAGGCAACATGTCTAACCGGAAAGCCACCGGATCTTTGCCTGCTGCAAGTGCCAATTCGTCAATGAAACATTCGCGGCCAAATGGATTTTGCGAATGCCCTACAGTGCGCCAAAAACCTACAGGCACATTGGTGTTGCGCTGAGCGTAATCGACCAAGGTATTGGGTATGTCGTAGGGATGATCGTTGAAACAGGCCACCGCTTGGCCATCAACACCTTTGGGCAATGGCAGTTTTAAAAGCGTTGCCAAAATGGAAGGCGCGCTAACTCGAATGTGAAGCGCCTCAACTTTGCCGTTGGCATTCAAGCCACCCTTGAAACGCATAAGGCTGGCAGGACGATAAAGACCATGTTGAATTTCCTCTTCACGAGACCACAACATTTTGACTGGCTTGCCAGGCATGGCTTTGGCAATCATGACCGCTTGCCTCGTAAAGTCTTGTGGGCTCTTTCGGCCTAAGCCACCGCCCAATTGCACAGGGTGCACTTTCACATTGGACTGCGACACGCCTGCCGTTGCCGCACTGACGGCCAACGTGGCTTCAGGATTTTGAGTGGAAGACCAGACTTCTAGTTGGTCACCTTGCAACCATGCGGTACACACCATGGGCTCCATGGTGGCATGTGCCAAATAGGGTGTGAAGTAATCAGCTTCAACCACCTTAGCTGCTTTAGACATTGCCTCGGCCGTATTGCCATCGTTGCGCGCCACAGCCAATTCAGTTTGCTCCATACCAGCTTTAAAGTGCGCCATGATGGCCGCACTGCTAAGGGTGCCGTGCTCACCCACATCCCACTCAACAGACACTTCACGCAAAGCTTCTTTGGCTCGCCACCAGTTGTCGGCAACCACCGCCACAAAATCTCCCAGGTTCAATACCTTGACAATGCCGCGGCGATTTTCAACCTTGGAGGCATCGATAGATTTGACTTTGCCGTTAAACACTGGGCAAGCAGCGATTGCTGCATGCAACATGCCAGGCAATTGGGTATCAATGCCATATTGACGCTTGCCAATAACGATGTCGGGAATGTCAACTCTAGGAATTGATTTGCCAATGATCGTCCAAGTTTTAGGATCTTTCAGCTGAACAGTTTTGGGGGCCTCTAACTTGGCAGCATCAGCAGCCAATTGACCGTAGGTGAAACTGCGTTTGGTTGGGGTGTGCGTTACTTTACTCAATGCGGCTTTGCACTCACTGGCAGGCACATTCCATCGTTGTGCAGCTGCCATCACCAGCATTTCTCGGGCTGTTGCGCCAGCTTTGCGCAAGTACTCTTGAGATTGACGAATGGTCCGACTGCCCACTGAGGCCATATCGCCGTAAGCGCGTTTGGTGCGTAAATTTTCATGCGCTGTAGCGTATTCAACGCGTACCTTTTTCCAATCGGCATCGAGCTCTTCTGCAATGATCATGGGCGCAGAAGTCATGCTGCCCTGCCCCATTTCAGCACGCGCATAGCGAATCAGAATGGTGTCATTGGGTTCAATTTCGACCCACACATTGAGTTGAGGTGTGTCCGCCGCTTGAGCGCGCTCGGGCAAGAAGAAGCCCAATGACATGCCAGCACTGGCAGAGCCAGAAATTTTCAGAAAGTGACGGCGATCAATGCCCACTTTCTCTGGATTTTGATGGATTAAATGGAGGTTAGAGTTCATGCTTTGCCTCCCTTCTTGGCCACTGAATGAATGGCAGCGCGAATGCGCGCGTACGTGCCACATCGGCAAATGTTGGTCATGGCCGCATCGATGTCTTCGTCTGTGGGTTTGGGTTTTTTCTTGAGCAAGGCCACGGCAGCCAACATTTGGCCGCCCTGGCAATAGCCGCACTGCGGCACTTGGTGATCGATCCATGCTTGCTGCACAGCATGCAATTTGCCTTTGTCAGCCAAACCTTCAATGGTGATGACCTTTTGACCGGCCGCTACCGACACAGGATAAGAACAAGACCGAACGGGCTCACCATTCAGCAAAACCGTACAGGTTCCGCACTGAGCGATACCACAGCCAAATTTAGGACCTTTGATGTCAAGTTCGTCCCGCAACGCCCAAAGCAAAGGCATCTCAGGTTCGACATCCAGCGTATGACTCTTTCCATTCACAGACAACTTCATTTACAAATGCTCCAAAAGATAAAAAAATTGGGGTCAGATCATCATTGATTTAAGAAGGCTTGATCATCACTTTGCGCCATTGAATAGGCCCACCCAGCGCATTGTTGACGCCTGGTCCAAATTGGAGCGCAAACGGGCCACTTTTGAACTGATCATTGTTCAAAGTAGCTGTCACATTGCCGTTGAGCTTGACTGTCATCAATGATCCAATTGCGGTGATTTCCATGGTATTCCATTGACCACCCGCTTTGTTTGTAAGGGGCACTGGTACCTTGGCAAAATTAACAATGGCACCCGTTCCATAACTTGGGTCAGGTCGAATGTCCCAAATATTGACCTCGTATGAATTGTCAGCCGTGACTTTTTGAGCATCTGTCGCACGAATGAAAATACCGCTATTGGTATTGGTGGCAGCCCAAAATTCCGCATAGATGACGAAATCTTTATAGCTGTTTTTAGAAACTAAAAAACCACCTGCACCCTTGTCAGCAACGATGGCATTGTTTTCTGCACGCCAGTTGGCATCGCCTAACTTGTTCCAATTTTCTAAACCTTTATCGCCATCAACAAGGCTTATCCAACCAGGACCTTGAGGCGAGGTAGAGCAAGCAAAAAGTGTCAAAGCGCTCAATAGAACACTGCTGAGAATGAGTAATCTGCGATTCATGATTTGTCTTTCGTTTTAAGTCAATCCATTGATCTAGGCTGAGACAGCAAACTGTCCTGATCAAAGCGAGTCACTTCATTGAAGAGGTTGAGCCGAAAATAAACGTACTTTTCAAGCACTTGAACTCACGACAGTGGTTAAACAAGCACTTATTTGGCATCAAAGCTCAGTAAAAATATACGCGGGGTTTTACTAGGTCTTTCCGATAATTTATCTATTTAATGTGGGTCTAACCCCAAGTGGGGATTGGTGTGAAAATGTACGATCAACTGGACAACTCTAAAGTTTGTGTATCTTTCATGAAAAAAATTTCATCCCTGTTTGCGATTCTGCTGATTTTGGGCATGTCTGCACCAGTTTTAGGCCAATCTTTTCCCCAAAAACGAGCCATCACCTTGGTTGTGCCTTTCGCGCCAGGAGGAGGCACCGATGCCCTTGCCAGAGACCTCGCCAAACCCTTGGCAGACAAGCTAGGAGTTCCTGTTGTGGTCGACAACAAAGGCGGTGCTGGAGGCACCATAGCGGCCCAACAAATCTCACAAGCTAAGCCAGACGGTCACACTTTGTTATTTGTGACATCAACCTTTGTCACGGCTGCGGCCACTGATAGAAAGCTTCCTTATGATGTCAGCAAAGACTTTTCGCCCATCGCAAAACTAGGCAGTGGTCCGCTTTTGTTGGTTGTTAACCCTCAAACTGGCATCAACCAAGTCTCAGGATTGATCGATAACGCCAAGCGCAATCCAAACTCGCTCAATTACGTTTCAGCTGGGCAAGGCAGCATTAACCACCTGTCTGGTGAACTCTTCGAGCAACGCACGGGGATCAAGATGACGCATATCCCCTACAAGGGCAGTGGCCCAGCCACGATGGACCTCATTGGTGGACAGGCACAGATCTTTTTTGCCACAGTGCCTACCATTCTTAATCAGATCAAAGCGGGCAAGGTCAAACTCATTGCGACCACCGCCAAAAGCCGCTCCAAGCTTTTTCCCGATGTACAAACAGTCATGGAGAGTGGCGTTAAATCTTTCGAAGTTGGCACTTGGTGGGGCATTGTGGGCCCCAAAGATTTGCCTGTCGACATTGTGGCCACTCTTAACCGGGCCATTAACGAATCGTCAGCATCTGAAGCCTTGGTCAAACGGTTTGAGGAAGAAGGTGCAGAACGCTTTTCTGGCACTCCTGCCGAGTTTGGGTCCTCCATCAAACAGGAATTAGACGGATGGCGCAAAGTGGTCCAAGACGCAGGTTTGAAAATCGACTGAATTGTGAACAGGTATTCAGAATGAAAATTGCAGTGTTGCCAGGGGAAGGCATTGGCCCCGAGATTGTTGAATCTGCCCTCAAAGTATTGAATCTCGTCAATGCCCAATTTAGACTGGGTTTATGCTATGAGCACCATGTTGTTGGACTGCCATCACTGGCTTCACATGGCACAACATTTTTGCCTGAGGTACTCGAGGCATGTCGCTTAGCAGACGGCATTCTTTTGGGACCCGTGTCTCATCAAGACTACCCACTTCGTGCACAGGGTGGTATCAACCCTTCTGGAGAATTGCGCATCCAATTGGATTTGTATGCCAACATACGTCCCAGCCGCTCAAGGTCTGGCATTGCGCATTACGGTCGTACACCCATGGACTTGGTCATCGTGCGCGAGAACACCGAGGGCTTCTATGCAGATCGCAACATGTTCTCTGGTTCTGGCGAGTTCATGCCGACACCCGATACGGCATTGGCCATTCGAAAAATTACAGCAAACGCCAGTTCACGCATTGCTCGCTCAGCTTTTGAATTGGCCATGCAACGCCGCAAGCATGTCACAGCGGTTCACAAACAAAATGTAATGCGTGTTTCAGACGGCCTCTTTTTGGCCGAGGTTCGCAAGGTGGCAGTTGAGTTTCCAGAAGTTCAATACGACGAGCAATTGGTTGATTCCATGGCCGCTTTGTTGGTGCGCGATGCCGCCAGGTTTGATGTGGTGGTGACCACCAACATGTTCGGCGACATACTGTCTGACGAAGCTTCTGAACTTTCTGGCAGCCTTGGCTTGGCGGGCTCTGTCAACGCCAGCGCAACACACTGCATGGCCCAAGCCAGTCATGGATCCGCGCCCGACATTGCAGGCAAAGACCTTGCCAACCCAACCTCATTGTTACTTTCTGCAGCCATGCTCCTAGACTGGCTTGCCATTCACCACAAGAACAATTCATTCCACTTGGCAGCTCAACAAATTGAATCAGCCATCGATGCCGTGTTGCGCAGCCCCGACTCAAGAACAAAAGACCTTGGCGGGCCACTTGGCACAAAGGGTTTTACAAACGCCATTTGCCTGCAAATGGATCATTCCTAAGTACATAACGCCATTGGGTCGGTCACGCATCAGCCCGCTATCAAGACATGTGCACCAACTTCACTCCCACTCGCAAAGCCCCTTGGAACAAGGAGCCCCATGGAAATATGAAGTGGGACAACATGCCAAACCTATTAGCCATGAAGATGTCAGACCCTCTGATCAATTGATATCTTTTGATCCATCAAGCGCTTTAATGGTCTTCATTCTTCAAAAGCACATGAAGCATCATCCCAGCGAATCCACCAATGATTTGAGCCACAACAAAGGCAGGTACGTCTGATGGTGCAATTCCCGCAAATGTGTTTGAAAACATCCGTCCAAAAGCGGCAGCCGGATTGGCAAAAGAGGTACTTGCAGTGAACCAATAGGCTGCACCAATGTAGCAAGCCACCATGGAAGATGCCTTACCACTTGGCGAACGCAAAATGACAAACAACAAACCTGCAGTGGCAACAGATTCTGCGAACCATTGGGCCGGACCTGTTCTTACTTTCAAAGACCATTGCCATATTTCCAAATCAAACATGGCGTGCGCAACCCAAGCGCCCAATGCAGCACCCATGAGTTGTGCAAGCACATAGCCCCACAAAAGATGAAGTGCGAGATTTTTTCGAAAAACCATGACCATCGAGACCACCGGATTGAAATGCGCACCGCTGATAGAGCCTAACGTTTCAATCAGGACATAAAGCGCAAACACTGTTGCCAGCGTGTTAGCTAAAAGTGCAATGGCTACGTTCCCTCCCGCCAGTTGCTCTGCCATGATGCCAGAGCCAATGACGGCACATAACAATGCCGCAGTGCCAACAAGCTCCGACAAATACCTTCTCCAATGGCTCATTTTTTCGCCAGTTCTCGCACTGAATTTTCTAAGGCCATTTTGCTCAGACGACCAACAGGAAGGCTAATAAAGATTTCAAGTCGTTTTTTGATGAGATGCAAGGTTTGCAGAAAAGCTTCTAATTTTTCAGCATCTCCGCCAGCAGCTTCTGACGGATCTGCATAGCCCCAATGTGCCGTGGCGGGCTGCCCTGGCCAATAAGGACACGCTTCACCCGCTGCGTTGTCGCAAACCGTAATGACCAAATCCATGTGAGGTGCATCGGGTGCCGCAAAGACATCCCAGCTTTTGCTGCTTAATCCCTCGGTAGCAATGCCTGCTTTTTGCAAGGTTTTAATGGCCATCGGATTTGGCTTTTGGTTTTCTCTGGGGCTACTTCCAGCTGAGTAGGCTTTGAATTTGCCGTGACCCACATGGTTCAGCAAAGCCTCGGCCAAAATACTGCGCGCTGAGTTGTGCGTACACAGAAAAAGTACATTCAATGGTTTGATCTCGGTCACTTTAAACTTTCTACAATTAACAGCTTTTGCAAATGTCTCCAGGGATAAGCTCACAGACTTGCCCTTGGCAACAGTTTTGGGACAGGTAAGCCAGTACAGCATTCATGCGGTCGTACTGGGCCCGATAGATCAAATGACGACCACTGCGCTCCTGCGAAATGAGATCGGCATGCATCAACTCTTTCAAGTGAAATGAAAGCGTGTTGGCTGGCATGCCCAATGCCTCAGCCATCAAGGCAGGTGTCAAACCTTCGCTGCCCTTGACGACAAGTGACCGAAAAATCTGAAGCCGGTTTGGCTGAGCCAGTGCAGCAAGCGCTTTGATGACGTATTTATCTTCCATATTTCCATTCTAATAGAAACATTTATATGTTTTTTTTGGATGAGATTTCAATCAAATTGACCGCTTGTCTTTCGCTGAAAGACAGCTTGAAAGCCAAGTGTTGTAAATTTTCCTCATTCAAATGGGTGTCACAGGACTTTGATAAAAACATGTTTCCAAAGGTCTGAAGTCAAAACAAATACCCCATAAGGAAATGATGAAATGCGTCAATTGAACATTGTTTTGATTTTTGGAAGTGCGCCAGACGTCACCGAAATAAGCCACTGGGACCTTTCTATTTTCACAAGTTGTATCGCCATCAATAACGCTTGGAAGGTCACACCCCAGTGGACCCATCTTATTTTTCCTGAAGATTTTCCAACGGATCGGCGACCACAATTGCCTGTGAACACCCATCAACAATGGGTCACGGCCAAAGAGTTTGTGCCTCAGCAAAATCAATTTGGTGGTTTTATCTACGCCGGAGGGACGATGTCTTTCACTGCCGGCTATTGGGCACTGGGTGCATTGAAGCCAGACATCATTGCCTATATCGGCTGCGACATGGTGTATTCAGCTGAGGCGGGTAAAACGAGCCATTTCTATGGGCATGGAACGGCCGACCCCTTAAGAGATGACATGACGCTTCAGTCATTGGAGGCCAAATCCAATCGACTGATGGCCATGGCAATCATGCAAAATTGTGCCATTGTGAACTTGTCCTCATTGCCAATATCTAGATTGACATTTCCAAGAAAAACATTGGCAGACATTCAGCAGCCTGTCAGTCACAAGGAAATGATCGCGCATCAAAAACATTTGTTTGATACCGAAAAAATCAAACAAGCGCTTTCAGCAGAAAAAGAACTAGGCTATCTTGTTGCATCTGGTCGCTATTGGGAAAGCGTCAATCGCTTTGATCCAGATCAACTTCGAAAAATAGACGACATCTGGAATGACTCTGGCAATCAAAATAGCCGTGAACTTGTTTTGCAAAATTGAAGCTATTTGAACCCCACCCGGTCTAGCATTTGCTGAACCTTAATTTGATTCATGCCAATAGCGCTGACTGGCAATACTTCACTTTTGAAGACACCGCCAGACATGGCCTTCAATGCCGGATTGTCAAAACTCATACCCTTCACAGCGGGCCATTCGTTGTTGCCATTGGCAAAATGATTCTGTGCTGAGGCACTGGCTAAGTATTCCAAGAACTTCAAGGCATTGATTTGATTTTTTGAATTTTTGGCCACTGCACCGCCTGCAATGTTCAGGTGGGTTCCCCAACTGGATTGATTGGGAAATACAACGCCAATTTTTTCTACCATTGCTTTTTCAGCTGGGTCGGAAGATCGCATGAGGCGCGCTAAGTAATAGGTGTTGGTGACTGCCACATTGCATTCGCCAGAGGCCACACCTTTGATTTGATCGGTATCACCACCCGCAGGATTTCTGGCCAAGTTAGTCACCAGGCCCTTCAGCCAAATTTCTGTTTGCTGAGGACCCATGTGCTCAGTCATCGCGCCAAACAAGCTAAGGTTGTAAGGGTGGGAGCCAGAACGAATGCACAGCTTGCCTTTTAACTTGGGATCTGCCAACTTTTCATAGGTGTCGACATCGGACTTTTGAAGTTTGAGCTTGTCGTAAACAATCACACGGGCGCGAGTAGACAAGCCGAACCAAGTAATTCCACCGTTGTCGGCGCGCTTGGCGCGCAGATTCTCGGGAATTGCTTCTTCAAGGAGTTTGGATTTGACAGGCAGAAACAAGCCATCCACTTCTGCTCGCCAAAGCCTGGCGGCATCAACCAACAAGATGACATCGGCGGGTGATGCCGAACCCTCCGCTTTCAATCGCGTCAAAATGCCGGCGTCATCTGAATCGATGCGATTGATCTTGATACCCGTACTTTTGGTGAAATCTGCATACAGGGCTTCATCGCTTGGGTAATGGCGGGCCGAGTAGATGTTGACAAAAGCCCCGTCGACCGACTGGGCAATGGCCAAGGGCGGAAGCAAAAAGACAATAGCAGCCACGTAAAGGCCTGCGAATTTGCATAATTTAGAATTCATTTTGTTTCTTTTGGACTTTAGAATGATGGGATTCTACATCAAACAAGAATGATTCGCATTTGCATGCGGAAACAAAAGGAAGAAATTTAAAACTGAATTTTTAAGTTTGTCGCTCAAATGTCACCACATGGTCAACCTCAGCGCGAATACCAATCCACTCGCCAATTTTGTGATCGTGGTGACTCGGCACATGTGCCATGACCGTCTCGCCTGTGCGCAATCGCAAGGTGTACAAAAACTCCGAACCTCGGAATGACTTTCTCAAAATTTCGGCTTTCACCATGGCTTCGTCGTCGTGAACAATGTCATCTGCGCGCAACAACACATCACAGTGTCTGCCCCACCCCCCTACAGAATCAGCGGTTTCATGCGAGTCAGTTAAGTCACCTAAAACAGTTTGCACATGAAGGTGCCCAAGGCTCTGTGAACGAACGCCAGGAATAAAGACGCCATGCCCAATGAACTCAGCCACAAAACGTGACTCGGGACGGTGATACAAGTGGTAAGCATCGTCCCATTGGTGCAAATGACCTTCTTGGATGACCCCAATCACATCGCCAATGGCAAAGGCCTCCATTTGATCGTGCGTGACAAACAGCGCTGTGGCGTTGGCGGCCTTCAAAATGTTGCGGATTTCTAAAGCCAATCGCTCGCGCAGATCCACATCAAGGTTGGAAAAAGGCTCGTCCAAAAGCAGCAAATCGGGTTTGGGGGCCAACGCTCTGGCCAAGGCCACACGTTGTTGCTGCCCGCCCGAGAGTTCATGCGGGAATCGGTCTTTTTCAGCCTCTAAGCCTACCAACTGAAGCACTTCTGCGATGCGTTGTGTTTTGCTCGATGCGCTTTGTCCATGAAGGCCAAAAGCGATGTTGCCGGTCACCGACAGGTGCGGAAAAAGTGCGTAATCTTGAAACACCATGCCCATGCGGCGCTTTTCTGGCGGTGCCGTTAAACCAGGCTGACTGACGACCCGATTGGACAACTGAACACTGCCGGCAGCCACAGGCTCCAAACCCGCAATGGCTCTTAGTAAACTGGTTTTGCCGCAACCTGAAGGGCCAATGAGGACACCGATTTGGCCAGCCTTCAACTGCAAAGACACGCCATTGACCGCGGGCTTGGCGTTACCGGGGTAGCAAACATCAACATGGGAGACTGTGAGAAACATACCGGCAATTGTAAGGACTGATCAAAGCCCCCTGTTTGAAAGATGGAAGGGGCTTCTACAATGCATGCAGTTCACAGCGTGACAACAACAAACCACCCCCCTAATCCTTCAATTCAATTTTCTAACTGATGCACGCTTTCCGAATCCGTTCGGTTGTTTTTATTTTCACAGCCCTTTTGATCAGTTTGCCCATCTTGGCATTGACCAGTTCATGGCTTGAGTGGAATGCTGCGTCTGCTCAGGTTTTAAGGGAGTTGGCTCAAACCGTTCTTCCCGATTACTTGCTAACAAGTGTGCTGCTGTGTGCAGGGGTTGCGGTAGGCGTCACGGTGTTGGGTTTGAGCACTGCGGCGGCTGTCACTTTGTTTAAGTTTCCGGGGCAATCGTTTTTTGAATGGGCTTTGTTGTTGCCCATGGCCATGCCCGCTTATGTGGTGGCATACGCCTACACCGACTTTTTTCAATTCAGCGGTCCCCTTCAAAATTTCATTCGTTCGACGTGGTCTATAGAAGGTCGCGTCTTTCCTGAAATCAGAAGCTTAGGTGGCGCCATCTTCGTGTTCTCGCTCACGCTTTATCCCTATGTGTATTTGTTGGCAAGAACCGCATTGAACGAGCGGGCATCGCACCTTATGGAAGCTGCCAGATTGCTGGGTGCGCCCCTTTACAGGCGCATTTCTGAGGTGGCCTTGCCCTTGGCCAGGCCTGCCGTTGCGGCGGGTGTGGCACTGGCGCTCATGGAAACTCTGGCTGACTTTGGTGTGTCCAATTATTTTGGTATTCAAACTTTCACAGCCGGTGTTTACAAAGCTTGGCTCATCATGGACAACCGCATTGCAGCCGCGCAGTTGGCCACACTTTTATTGGTCATGGTGCTCATTTTGTTGCAACTTGAGAAGCAAGCCCAAGCCCGAATGCGATTTACCGCCAGCAACTCCAACGCTGCAAACTCTCGGGAAGCACAAGCTGCCCAACTCAGCCAAGCTTCAGGTCTGGCTCTGACCACTTGGTGTGGCTTGCTGGTTTTTTTGGGTTTTGTATTGCCCATCCTGCTCATGCTCAAACCCTTGCTCATGTCAGACACCATCATTCCTTGGCAAAGGTTTGGGGAATGGTCATTCAACAGCCTGCGTTTAGGCGGCATCACGGCCCTGCTGGCCGTTGGCTTTTCAATGTTGATTGCATTCAGTTTGCGCAACAAGGCGGACTTCTTTGCACGCTTCATTTCTCAATTAGTGGGCTTGGGCTACGCCATTCCGGGCGCCGTGGTGGTGGTTGGCCTGCTTCTTCCCGTCACATGGATCCAAAAGCAATGGCCAGAATCACATGTGGGTTTCTGGATAACGGCATCCGTTCTGGGACTCATTTGGGCTTACTTGGTCAGGTTTTGTGCAGTGGCCTTGCAATCGATTCAAAGTGGCTATGCGCGAATTCCCTCTAGCCTCGATGATTCAGCCCGAACACTGGGCGTCACGGGCTTGGCCTTACTTAGCCGCGTTCACGCCCCTCTGCTGAAGCGCTCTGTGTTTGCTGCTGCCTTGTTGGTGTTTGTCGATGTCATGAAAGAGTTGCCCGCCACCTTGGTGCTCAGGCCATTCAATACAGATACCTTGGCTGTGGTGGCATTTCAACTGGCCAGAGATGAAAGACTGGGAGAGGCTGCCCTGCCCAGTTTGGCTTTGGTGCTTGTTGGTTTGATACCTGTGCTTTTATTGAGCCGAGCGATGCGGCAAACAAATCAGAATTAACTTGAAAGTTGTTTCAAGCTATATTAATGCATGGCCTCAAAAAGAAAACCTGTCATTCAATTTGAAACTCTTGAAAAAGATGATGCGACCTTTCACCGAGCCGCAGAGATCTTTCGAGTCATGTCAGCCCCCATGCGCTTGCGAATTATGAGCAGTCTTTGTGCAGGTGAAAAGAATGTGAGCGAACTTCTCGAAGAAGTGGAGACCACCCAATCCAACATGTCGCAACACTTAAGCACGCTCTATCAAGCTGGCATTGTTGACAAACGGCGTGAAGGTGTGCAAATTTACTACGCCATTTCAAATCTCAGCTTTGTCAATCTCTGCGAAGCTGTTTGCTCACAAATAGCTTCGGAAAGTCTCGAGTCAGTTTAAAGTCGGGTTTTTACTCTGATCTAACCCTACTGAGCACGATTAACATGGCTTTAAATAAGGAACGGCTAATGAATACGCTTCAATTCACTCGATCTATGTGCCTGTGCTTAACGCTCTTTTTAGGCTCTGTGGCACACGCACAAATAAAAGTGGTCTATCACCTCAATGAAGGCATTGCCCAAGCGACTAGAGCAATGGGCAACATACGAAATCACTTGGCAGCTGACCCAAATGCACAAATCACAGTGGTCTCGCACGGGCCAGGCATTGATTTTTTACTTGATGGCGCCACCAACGCAGCCGGTCAAAGTTTTGCCGGAACCATCGGTGATCTTGCTTCCAAAGGTGTTCAGTTCAAAGTTTGTAACAACACCTTAGAAACTCGCAAAATAGCCAAAGACAAAGTTGTCATGGAAGCGTCCATAGTCCCCTCTGGGGTCGCAGAGGTTGCTACCTTGCAAGCTAAATCAGGCTTTGTTTATCTCCGCCCTTGAACCTTCCCCTTGACGTTCAACTTATTCACACTCCTTACTTACTCAAACATATGAAAAACTGGTCTTATCTCATTGCAGCAGTCTTCTGCGTTGCCGCCAGCGCACAAGCCCAAACCAACAACACCCCAGATCCACTTCAGGTTCGAAGTTGGGCTGCGGGATGCGCAAATTGCCATGGCACCAACGGCAGAGCCGAGCCAGGCAATGAATCTTTGGCAGGTGCCAACAAAGATGAGATGATCAAAAAAATGCTTGACTTCAAAGCCGGCAGAAAACCCGCCACCATCATGCACCAGCTCTCTAAGGGCTACAGCGATGCGCAAATCATTGCAATTGCTGGCTACTTTGCCGCACAGAAAAAATAAGGAGTTGTCATGAAACGTCGTCAATTTATTCAAACAGCTTCAGCAGGTTCTGCACTTGGCGCTTTCGGACTGATGCCTGGCTGTGCTTCTATCGGTGGTGGCAGCGGCCCAAAGGTGGTGGTCGTGGGTGGTGGCTACGGTGGTGCTACAGCAGCCAAATACGTGCGCATGTGGTCAGACTACGGCATTCAAGTCACCCTGATTGAGCCCAACGCCAATTTTTGGTCTTGCCCTATTTCCAATTTGGTCATTGGTGGCAGCAAAACAATGGCCGATGTCACCATGTCATATGACAACTTGGTCAAGCGCCACGGCGTCAATTTGATCAAAGACTATGTCACTCAAGTTGATCCCGACAAGCGTATTGTCAAGTTAGCAAGCGGCGGCGAAGTAGCCTACGACCGCCTCATTCTTTCGCCCGGCGTAGACTTTATGCTGGACTCGCTTCCTGGCATGAGCAAAACAGGCGCGCAAGACAAAGTGTTGCATGCGTGGAAAGCTGGCGCTCAAACTTTGGCTTTGCGCAAGCAATTGGAAGCCATGCCCGACGGCGGCGTTTATGCGTTGTCTATTCCTTTGGCGCCCTACCGCTGCCCGCCCGGCCCCTATGAGCGTGCTTGCCAAGTGGCAGAGTACTTCAGCAAGGCCAAGCCCAATAGCAAAGTGCTCATTCTGGATGCCAACGATGATGTGACATCCAAAGGCCCCTTGTTTAAAAAGGCATGGGCAGAGCGTTACAAAGGTATCGTTGAGTACCGTGGCAAACACAATGTGGTTGATGTCGATGCCGCTACCAACACAGTCAAGTTTGAATTCAACGACGATGTCAAAGCCGCTGTGTTGAACGTCATTCCACCCATGCGTGCTGGCGACATTGCCGTGAAGTCTGGATTGGCAACAGCCAACAAACGTTGGTGCGAGGTTGATTTCCTCACCTTTGAATCTAAGGCTGCCAAGAACGTTCATGTGCTGGGCGACTCCATTCAAATTGCGCCCGCGATGCCCAAGTCAGGACACATGGCCAACCAACATGGCAAGACCTGCGCTGCGGCAGTCGTCGCTTTGCTGACTGGCAAAGAACCGAACAATTTGCCCATCTACAACAACACTTGCTACAGCTTTGTCAGCTCAGAGGATGTGGTTCACGTGGCCAGTGTTCACGCCTACGATGCCGACAAAAAGACCATGCTCACGGTTCCAGGTTCAGGCGGTGTCTCTGGTGCCGCCAATGAACTTGAAGGCCGTTATGCCATGGCATGGGCACGCAATATTTGGGCTGACACCTTGGCATAAGCATGTTCATGTTCAAAAAAGCTTCGGTCGTCAAACTTTCATTGGGTTTGTCTTTTCTGACGATTAGCTTTTCAGTTTTTTCTCAAGCAGATGAAGCACGGGCCAAGAAAATCATTTCTGGCTCGTGCTTTCTTTGCCATGGCGCAGAAGGCGAATCTTCCAGTGAGGTATTTCCAAGACTTGCTGGACAGCACGCAGAGTACATTGCCAAACAGTTAGACAATTTCAAGTCTGGCAAACGCAAAAGTACGGCCATGGCCAGCATGGTAGAAAAACTCACGGCCGATGAAATGCTGGCGATCGGTCGTTTTTTTGAAAAACAAAATGTGGTTGTGGAGCCACCCAAAGATAAAAACTTGGCTGGTGTTGGTCAGGACATTTTTCACAACGGTAACAAGCTCAGCGGTGTGCCTGCCTGTGCAAGCTGCCATGGCGCAGAAGCCAAAGGCACGGTTTCATTGCCACGACTTGCCAGCCAGTTTGCTGTTTACACTGAAACACAACTCAAGCAGTTCAATGCGCGAGAGCGCAACAATGACAATGCTGTCATGCATGCCATTGTTAGCAAGATGACGCCTCTAGAAATGGCCGCCGTGGCTGAGTATCTAAGCGGCAAATAAAACAAGCTGATTTTAAGTTGGGGCGCCAATGGTCTTTAAAAATTTGTAAGTCATGGCAGCTCCCGCAATCATAGAGATCAGCGTGAGCCAAGCGGTATTTGAAAAAACAACCCCACCCGACATTCCGGCGCCCACTGTGCACCCGCCAGCAAGCACTGCGCCAAAGCCCATCAAGATCGCTCCACTCAGGTAGTGACCCAATTTGTTTTCTGTCTGAAAACCTTCAAATTTGAATTCGCCAAAAAAAACAGATGCAATCAATGAGCCCACAAAGACACTGGGCAACAAGCCAGCATCAAAGGCAAATTTGGGTGCGGTGTCGGTGTAAAGAACGCGCGTTAGCCATTCTGCGGACGGCCCGCTAAAAGAGAGCCCTTGTACAGCAACGGGTTCAAAAGATGCACCGGCAACCCACTGGGTGAATAACCAACCAGCAGCAATTGCCAAACCGACAAAAATGTTTCCCCAAACCATGGGCTTGGCAAAGCCAGAAGCTTCCCTAAAACGCCAAACTGCAACACCCAAGAAGACAAAACCGATCAACAAACCGGCCCATGATGACAAGTCAAAGTAGTTCAAAACGCTGCGATCGGCACCCCCATCAATTGGCCACCAAGAAGCAATGTTTTGACGAACCGGCGCTAAGGTTCCCGAGATGGTGGCTTGAACTGTGACGGCAAAAACCAAACCAGAAATCCAAGCACGCAAATTACCGTTGGCAGAAAGAATAATCAAGCGACTGGCGCAACCGCGTGTCATGATCATGCCCATACCAAACATCAACCCACCCAAAACAGAGCCAGAGACACTGCCCATGGATCCCAAATGGCGCGAAGTTTCAGGCTTTAAGAAACCTAGACTGATGGCGAATTGAACGACAAGGAGCGCGCTTGCGAAAGCCAGCACCCATCCAGCGAATCGTTGGCGCCATTCGCCTTCGCAACACTCAATGACTGCCGCGCGTGCGCAAAACTTAGACCGTTGTGCACTGAAGCCAAACAACAGCCCAATCAAAGCGCCGCCTATGGCAAGCACCCAATGATCGCCATAGGTTTCTAGCAGCGTTGCGATATTCACAAATTTCTCCAATAATTCACTTGCGACTGATATAGACTCTAAGCAAACACCTCCCAATAAGGCTTGCCTTCACGATCAGATAATTTTGTACAGCCTTAGATTGTCTCTTTTTTTTCTATCTCTCTGCAATGTCCTTCAATTTCTTACCCTTTAAGACTTCCCTCAAGCGAAGGACATGCCTTTCAGGCCTCGGATTAAGCCTGCTTGCCAGCACGGTTTTTAGACCTTTCTCCGCAATAGCGGCACCCGCTCAGCTGCCTGCAGCTCAGTCCTTGCTTGACGAAATAGCCAAGGCTTCAAAAACCAAAGACCCTCTGATTGTGATGGTCAGTTTGGCAGGATGCCCCTATTGCAAGATGGCCAGAGAAAGCTATTTGGGGCCACTGCACAAACAAGGGTTTCCCATTGTTCAAGTTGACATGAAAAGTGATTTGCCGGTGAAAGGCTTGACGGGCCAGATCCAAACTCACGACCAATTGGTCAAACAGTGGCGCGTCAGCATTGCGCCAACGCTTATTTTTTTAGGCCCGCAAGGTCAAGAATTGGTAGATCGCATGGAAGGCGGTTACGTGCCCGATTTTTATGGCGCGTACCTTGAAGAAAGAATTGCAAATGCCAAAAAGAATCTTGCGCGATTAAGCTAAAAAATACGCGCCTGATTGTGGGCATCGGGAAATTACCTACCCATCAAAATAGCCTTCTTAAATAGAACCTCCCTTGATTTAAGTTAAATTAGCTCACGGTCATACCGTCATTTTCAGAGGCCCTCATGAACTTTAAAACAGCCACATTGGCTTTCGCTTGCTTCCTATCCTTACCTGCTTGGGCCGATATGGATCTTGCCAAAAAGAATACCTGCATCGCTTGCCACAATGTCAACAAGAAACTCGTTGGCCCCGCTTACCTAGATGTTGCCAAGAAATATGCAGGTCAAAAAGATGCCGCAGTCAATTTGGCCAAGAGCATCAAAGAAGGCGGATCTGGCAAATGGGGCCCAGTGCCCATGCCATCTCAACCATCTCTGTCAGATGCAGACGCCACCACCTTGGCCACTTGGATTTTGGCTGGTGCCAAATAATGACAATTTTTACGCCATTCAAATTAATCACCAACTGCTTTGTGGCTACCATGATCGGTGTGGCCACCGCTACGGCGCAACCCGCCCTGTTTAAAGATGCAGACTTGAAATTGGGTATGCAGCTCCTTGTCGAAAAAAATTGTGATTCTTGCCATCAAAAACGAGTGAGTGGAGACGGCAGCGCGATGTACAGGCCTCAGGGCCGCATCAACACGCCTGATTTTCTAAGAGGCATGGTCGAGCAGTGCAATACCGAGCTGAATCTGGGCTTTTTCCCAGAGGAAGTTACCGCAGTCGCTGCAGTTCTCAACCGCGATCACTACAAGTTCAAATAAAGTCTGACAACCTCTCCAGCTACCCTACCCCCTAGGGTATAATACTTGAAAAGATAAATTCAATTGAGGGCATGGCAATAGCAAGAAATAAATCAGAAGCTATTTGTATAAGCATTTGCTAAATATAAATTGCCATAGCAAGCTCGATAAGGAGACAAGGTGAAAGATCAACTCAATGATTCAGGTCGGATCATCAAAGCCCCTGAAAATTTCCTGACACCAACCGATGTCAAAATGGTTTTTTCTGAAGGCAAGCAAGGGCGTCGCGACTTCATTCGCCGCGCTTTTGCTGCAGCATCTTCTGCCACAGCTGCCAGCGTTGCCGCAGCCTCTGCTCCTGCTGCATGGGCGCAAAGCAATCCCATTCCCTCTGAAGGTGGTGATCCCAATATTTTGAATTTGCCGGAGCATGCCACTGGTTTAGGACAGGGCGTTGCCACCGAAGCTTACGGCAAGCCCTCCAAATTCGAATCCAATTTACAGCGCCGCCAGAGTCCTGGCCTCACTCAAACTACCCAATCTTCGGTGTCATTTGCCCCTTTGCAATCATTGTTCGGCATCGTGACTCCCAGTGGCCTCCACTTCGAGCGTCACCACCAAGGTTGGTGGGACATCGACCCTTCCAGACACCGTTTCATGATCAATGGCATGGTAAAAAACGCCAAGGTTTTTACCATGGACGAAATCATGCGCTTGCCTTCTGTGTCGCGCTTTCACTTCATTGAATGTGGCGCCAACACGGCGGTCGACTGGGGCAATGTTGCTGTGCCTACAGTGCAATACACACACGGCATGCTGTCGTGCAGCGAATTTACAGGTGTGCCACTCATCACACTTTTAGAGTTGGCAGGCGCTGACTTGAAAAATGGCAAATTTGTTTTGGCAGAAGGTGGTGATGGCTCTTCCATGACCCGAACCATTCCCATGAGTCTCATCACCTCCGGTCAAGTATTGGTGGCCTACGGCCAAAACGGTGAAATGCTTCGTCCTGAAAATGGCTACCCTTTGCGCCTAGTGGTGCCAGGTACTCAAGGCGTAAGTTGGGTGAAGTACCTTCGCCGGGTGGAAGTGGGAGATCAACCCTATGCCGCCAAAGACGAGGCCATTCACTACATTGACCTGCAACCCAGTGGCTTGCACCGGCAATACGCCAGTATTCAGGAATGTAAGAGCGTGGTCACGACACCCTCTGGCGGACAAGTGCTTCTTGACAAAGGTTTCTACAACATCACTGGCTTGGCTTGGTCAGGCAAGGGCAAGATCAAACGTGTCGATGTGTCGACCGACGGTGGCCGCAATTGGCGACAAGCAAGACTGGAAACGCCAGTGCTTTCAAAAGCGCTGTCTCGGTTTAATTTAGATTGGATTTGGGATGGCAAACCCGCCATCATTCAAAGTCGTGCGCAAGACGAAACAGCTTACGTGCAACCCATGTACAAGCAGTTGCGTGATGTGCGCGGCACACGATCGATTTATCACAACAATGCCATTCAGTCATGGTTGGTGCAAGAAAATGGGGAGGTGAAGAATGTTCAAGTTTCCTAAAATTGCGCTGTTACTGACTCTCTTTCTAACCAGTCTGACTGTTGTTGCACAAAGCACCAAATACCCCGGTATAGGCCGGGACGCTACATCCAAGGAAGTGGCAGCATGGGACATTGATGTTCGCCCCGACTTCAAAGGCTTACCAGCAGGCTCTGGCTCTGTGGCCAAGGGCCAAGATGTATGGGAAACCAAGTGCGCGCAATGTCACGGTATTTTTGGTGAGTCCAATGAGGTCTTCAGCCCTTTGATTGGCGGCACCACGGCTGCAGACATCAAAACTGGTCGTGTGGCCAACCTCACACGTGCCGATTACCCAGGACGTACCACCATCATGAAGGTGGCCAGTGTGTCTTCGCTCTGGGACTATATCAACCGTGCAATGCCCTGGACCAATCCCAAAACGCTATCGACCGAAGAGGTTTACGCTGTCACAGGATTTATGTTGAATTTAGCGGGCATCGTGCCTGACGACTTTGTCTTGTCCAACAAAAATATCGCAGAGGTTCAACAGCGCATGCCCAACCGCAACGGCATGACCACAGCCCACGCCATGTGGCCGGGCAAGGAATTTGGTAACGCAGCCAAGCCAGATACTCAGAACGTGATTTGTATGACAAACTGCGTGACTGAGCCTAAGCTGGCTTCATTTTTGCCAGACTTTGCGCGCAATGCACACGGCAATTTGAGTGAGCAAAATCGAACAGTGGGCCAACAAAAGGGCGCTGACACGACCAGGCCAGAGGGAAACACTGACAAGACCAGTGCAACACCAAATACCTTTGCCACAACATCTCCAGTTGCGACCAAATCTACGGACAGCAAATCGGACAACAAGGCAGTGTTAGCATTGCTAAGCAAAAACCTCTGTTCGGCATGCCACGGTATTGACAAGAAAATTGTGGGCCCTGGTTTGACTGAAATTGCCAAAAAATATCCAGGCAAAGTGGACTATCTCGCTGGCAAAATCAAAGCAGGTGGTTCAGGTGTTTGGGGCGCAATCCCCATGCCGGCTCAAAATATCAGCGAGGCAGATGCCAAAATCATTGCCAACTGGCTAGCCAACGAAGCTCCGAAATAACTAAAACCAGAGCAAAGTGAATCAGGCATTTATGGATTGACTTTGACTCAAACTTCAATAGCATCAACTTATTCACAAGGAGAATTCAGATGCAAACACGTCGCAAGACAATTCAACAGAGCATGGTGATTGCAGGCTTGCTGGCAACAGCAGGTTTTCCCCAATTTGCAAATGCAGCTTTCAACAAAGTGGGCTTCGATGCCAAGTCTATCCAAGATGCCGTTAAGGCTTACGGCGGCGGTACTGTTTCAGAAAGCAAAGATGTCACCGTCACAGCGCCTGACATTGCTGAAAATGGTGCTGTTGTTCCTTTGGGTGCTAGCACTACTTTGACCGGCGTTAAGCACATGCTTGTTTTGGTAGAAAAAAATCCATCTGCACTGATTGCCATGTTTCACGTCAGCGATGCCGTTGATACCAACTTCCTCACACGCGCCAAAATGGGCCAATCTTCAGACGTTTACGCGGTTGCCATCATGGCCGACGGCAAAGCGCTGTTTGCCAAAAAAGAAGTCAAGGTCACTTTGGGTGGTTGCGGCGGTTAAGTCCATAACGCTCAGTTCGTTCACACATATTCAGGAGAAGAAAATGGCAGATCCTATGCGCATTCGCGCCCAAGCCGCTGGCGACAAAGCAACTGTTCGTGTCTTGATGAGTCATGAAATGGAAACAGGTCAGCGCAAAGACGCTGCTGGCAAAACTGTGCCGGCATGGTTCATTCAAGAAGTCACAGCCACCCACAATGGTAAACCTGTGATGTCTGCTGAATGGGGCCCTGGCGTGTCTAAAAATCCTTTTTTGCAGTTTGCTGTAAAGGGCGCCAAAGCTGGTGACAAAATTGCAATCACTTGGAAAGACAACAAGGGCGATACCCGGACTGATGAAGCCACGGTGTCTTAAAGCAAAAATAGGCCAAAAAGGGTGAAGACAAACCTTCACCCTTTTTCAGTTTAAAAAATCGACTCATTGAGGTGCCCATGAAGCATTCGATATCCCTTTTATTGACCGCGGCTCTGATGACCCTTGGCTTAAGCAGCATGGCTCAAAAAACAGCCAGCCAAGGCATTGATGAATACCGCGCTATGTTACAAGACGGCAACCCTGCCGACTTGTTTGAAGCCAAAGGCGAAGGTCTTTGGAAACAAAAACGCGGGCCTAAAAATGCTTCACTTGAAAATTGCGATTTAGGCAAAGGGCCAGGTGTCTACAAAGGTGTATTTGTCGAGTTACCCAAATATTTTGCCGATACCGGCCGTGTTCAAGACATGGAATCACGGCTCCTTACCTGCATGGAAACACTTCAAGGCTTCAACGCTGCTGAAATTGCCAAAACGCCCTTTGGACGTGGCGAGCAAGTGAACATGACAGCGCTGGCCACTTGGCTGGCTGCAGAATCTAAAGGCATGAAATTCAATTTATCTCAAGCCAATCAAGCAGAAAAAACATTCTATGAAGTTGGCAAACGCCTGTTCTTCCAGCGCGGCGGAGCTCACGATTTTGCTTGCGCCTCTTGTCACTCTGAAGATGGCAAACGGATTCGTCTGCAAGACTTGCCCAATCTCACCAAGAATGCAGGGGATGGCATTGGCGTTGCCGCTTGGCCTGCCTACCGAGTTTCCAACGGTCAAATGTGGGGCATGCAACAACGCCTGAACGACTGCTACCGCCAGCAGCGTTTCCCCTACCCTGGCTTTGCCAGTGATGCCACCGTCGCTTTGGGTGTTTACTTGGGAGTCAACTCTCAGGGCTCAGCCTCTATTGCACCAGCCATTAAGCGTTAAACGGAAATATTGAAATGAAAAAAATCACCCCCACAATGCGTGCCGTCTTGGTCATCACCGCAGCCTCTCTTGTGACATTGGGCTGTGCAACGGCGCCCAGCGTAGCCGAACTGAACACACTGACTCAGCAAATTGTAAAAGCCTCCTTTCGCGATGAAGGCATTGTGAAAGCAAGCACCCTGATCAACACCGATGAAACCAACAAAGTCTGCAGTGAGGCTGATGCACTTGGCATACCTTTGGATGAAAAAACCGCCAAGCTGATTGAAGAGATCAACATGAAAGCCATCAAGTGGCCTTCCGATGGTAAATTCATTGGCGATTGGAAAGAAGGCGAAAAAATTGCTCAAAATGGCCGTGGCCTCACATTCACAGACGATGACAAAACCGTCAATGGTGGCAATTGCTACAACTGCCATAAAATCGATGAAAAAGAAATCTCTTACGGCTCCATTGGCCCTAGCCTTCACAACTACGGCAAAATTCGCGGCATAACCGACCCCAGCAGTGCAGCATCCAAGCCCATTGTTGAATACACTTGGGGCAAAATTTGGAATGCCAAGGCTTACAACGCTTGCTCCAACATGCCGCGTGCAGGACACACCGGTATCTTGACTGAAGCGCAAGTTCGCCATGTGGTGGGCTTGCTGCTCGATCCAAACTCACCAGTTAACAAATAACGCAATGATCAAAACCCGGTACTACCGGGTTTTTTTGGCCCCTATATATTAGCCAACACAAAACTATGAACCTCTCTAAACGTGAATTTATGCAAATCATGGGCGCTGGCACCATGGCGGGGCTGGGCATGGGCACCTACGCCAATGCAGATGCTGCCACAGCCGCAAATGGTCTCTATGACATTCCCAAATTTGGCAATGTTTCTTTCTTGCACATGACAGATTGCCATGCGCAGCTCAAACCTATTTACTTTCGAGAGCCCAGTATCAATTTAGGGCTGGGCAGCATGAAGGGCAACTTGCCACATTTGGTGGGCGAACATTTACTCAAGTTTGCCAACATTCGCCCAGGTACTGCACAAGCACACGCCCTCACCTATCTCAACTACGAAAAAGCAGCCGCTCGTTACGGCAAGGTAGGTGGTTTTGCTCACTTGGCCACATTGGTCAAACGCATGAGAGCAAGCCGCCCAGGATCTATCTTGCTGGATGGTGGCGACACTTGGCAAGGCTCTGGGACCTGCTTATGGACCAATGGCCAAGACATGGTAGATGCATGCAAATTGTTGGGTGTCGAGGTCATGACAGGTCATTGGGAATTCACATTGGGCATGGAACGCGTCAAGGAAATTGTTGAAAAAGATTTTGCAGGCAAAGTAGATTTTCTTGCCCAAAATATCAAGACACAAGACTTTGGCGATCCTGTTTTCAAGCCTTATGTCATTAAAGAAATGAATGGTGTGCCCTGCGCCATCATTGGCCAAGCATTCCCCTACACGCCCATTGCCAATCCGCGCTACATGATGGCTGACTGGGCCTTTGGCATTCAAGACGAAAACATGCAGACCATGGTGAATGAAGCCCGGGCTAAGGGCGCGCACGTGGTAGTGGTACTCAGTCATAACGGCATGGACGTTGACCTCAAAATGGCCAGCCGTGTCACGGGCATTGATGCCATCATGGGTGGCCATACCCATGACGGCATGCCTGTGGCCACTCTGGTCAATAACAAGTCTGGGAAAACCATCGTGACCAACGCTGGCTCCAACGGCAAATTTTTGGGTGTACTTGATTTTGAAGTGAAAGAAAAACGCGTGACCGATTTCCGCTACAAGCTTTTGCCCGTGTTCTCCAACATGCTGCCAGCTGACAAAGAAATGGATGCCCTCATCACCAAATTTCGCGCACCTTACGAAAGCAAATTGAACGAGAAACTGGGCATCTCAGAAGGCTTGTTGTACCGCCGCGGTAACTTCAACGGCACTGGCGATCAATTGCTGATCGATGCCTTGATGGATGTTCAAGGCGCCGAGATTGCTTTCTCGCCTGGCTTTCGCTGGGGCACCACCCTCTTGCCAGGTCAGGCCATCACGAGAGAATGGCTGCTGGATATGACGGCCACCACCTACTCCTATGCCACCGTCACAGAGATGACCGGTGAGACCATCAAAACGGTACTAGAAGACGTTTGCGACAACCTGTTCAACCCTGACCCCTACTACCAACAAGGCGGCGACATGGTGCGTGTGGGCGGCTTGCAATACCAATGCAACCCCACCGCAACCATGGGCAAGCGGATTGAAGACATGCGTTTGAATGGCAAGCTCATTGAAGCAGGTAAAAAATACAAAGTCGCTGGATGGGCTCCCGTTGCCGAGGAGGCACGTCACCAAGGCAACAAGCAGGTGTGGGATGTGGTTGAGCAATGGCTAAAGACTCAACCCAACGGCCGCATCAAACCACGCCAGTTGAACGCACCCAAAATGACGGGTGGGTTACCCAATCCTGGTTATGTGGCCTAAGCGGAAGCTCCCTTGATGCCTCAAGCTCAATTCAGACCGATGGTGCAAGCCAAGGCCATGGTCTTGAAAGAACCTCGCGTTCAAAAGCGTGCCAAAAATATGCACGGCTTTGACGGCAATATTGGTAAATATGTCAGCTTGACTTACCTAGAAGCAGAAAAAGAAGCTTTTTAAATAGCCCCTTGGTTCTTGAACCAATTTAGCATTCTTTGCCAGCCATCGTCTGCTGCCGCTTTGCGATAGCTTGGTCGGTAATCGGCATGAAAAGCGTGAGGTGCTTCTGGGTAAACCACAAATTCGCTTGACTTGGCAGCGCCGGGGCCTAGTGCCAGTGCGGCTTTCATTTTTTCAACCGTGTCTAGTGGAATGCCAGTGTCGGCTGCGCCATACAAGCCCAGCACGGGGGCTTTGATTTGATTGACCAACGCCAAGGGGTGATCTGGCGTTTGCGCTGTTGTGGTGCCGACCAAGCGGCCGTACCAAGCCACACCCGCCTTAAGTTGAGGCTGATGCGCGGCATAAAGCCAAGTGATGCGGCCACCCCAGCAAAAGCCAGTCATGGCCAATTTTTGAGCGTTGCCGCCGTTGCGTGAAGCCCAGGCCACGGTGGCGTCCAAATCGGCCATCACTTGTGCGTCAGGTACTTTGGCAATGATTTCTGATTGCAGTTTGGCCAACTCGCCATATGCGCTGGGGTCACCTTGGCGCACAAAAAGTTCGGGGGCAATGGCCATGTAGCCCGCTTGTGCCAAACGGTGAGTGACATCGGCGATGTATTCGTGCACACCAAAAATTTCCGAAATCACAAGCACCACAGGCAAATCAGATTTGCCTGCTGGCGCGCTGCGGTAGGCGGGCATCTTAAAGCCATTGACATCAATGGTGACTTCGCCAACGACCAAACCTGCAACGGGTGTTTTGATGGCCGTTTGAGCGATGATGGGCATGGCTGCTGCTGCGTAGCCAGCGCCAATAGCCGCTTTGAGTGCAAAGCGACGTGTGGTGCCATTGGCATCTGCATGGCCGCCCAGCAGCGCTTGAGTGTCATCAATGAGGTCTTTGTTCATGCCATGCCTAAGTCAATTTTGTGGACGAATTGTAGGGTCGCTTGAGCCTATTTGTCTATTTGTCTACTGAAGTGGATGGCTGTAACCGTAGGCACTCATCACAGACTTTGCTCTGTCAGTTTTCAAGTAACGCATGAGTTCAATTGCTGCAGCATTTTTTTGTCCTGCCAAAAGCAACATGGCATCTTGCTGAATCGGTGAATAAAGCTCAGGAGGTACGATCCAAGCAGATCCTTTGAACAACTTGCCTTCCGAGAAAACTTGCGACATGGCGACAAAGCCAATTTGGGCATTTTCAGTTTCCACAAATTGATAGGCTTGGCTGATATTTTCACCTTGAACAAACTTCGACTTGAGCTGTTCAGTTAAGCTCAAACTGTGAAGTGTCTCCATGGCCGCAACGCCATAAGGTGCTAGTTTGGGATTGGCCAGGGCTAGCTTTTGAAAATGACCAGCTTTTAAGATCTCCCCCTCTTTATCGACCCGTCCAGCTTGTCGACTCCAAAGAACCAGTCTGCCTTGAGCATAAGTGAATCGAGTACCTGCAAGCCCCAGACCTTCTTTTTCTAATCGAGCAGGCGTTTCCTGATCTGCCGCAACCAACAGGTGAAAAGGCCCACCATTTTTGATCTGCGCGTAAAAGGCTCCCGTTGAGCCAAATGAAAGACGTACTTTGTGGCCAAACTCAGCTTCAAATTGCGCTGCAATTTTTCGCATGGGCAAGCTGAAATTGGAAGCCACAGCCACAGTGACTTCAGCTGCTTGAATAGAAATTAGCAGTGTGATTTGAAGAAAAATAAGAACAAAATTTCGGCGCATGGATTGGCCCTTAGTTCTGAAGATCAGCATGCCTGTCTTGCCGTTCACGCAAATTTTGTTGGCCTGAGCCCAACCTGTCGCCACCCAGTGGCAAATTTTCATGGGCCAGGCACAGCGGACGCCCTCTTGCGCCGCTGGCCAAATAATCTTTTAGCAAAGACTTTCGAATCAGCGACTCTTCAAATAGACGCGAGACAGTTAAATAAGCAAACACCGCATCTACCAGTACCTCTGGGGTAAGTCCATAAGTTTTATGCGTTTGCCGCCAAAGCTCATCAGCAAAAGACATGAAAGCCCAAAACGGCGAATGATGGGGTGCATGGGCTTGCAAAATCAAGGGGAGCGTTTGTTTAAAACGTCCCGAATTGGCCACCAAATCCCAATACTTGGCCAACCTGGTAAATCGTTCAAAGCTTTCTTTGTCGATGGCATTGTTTTGTCGAATGACATAAGGCGGTTGCTGGTCGTACACCATGCCATGCGTTTCAGTGTGTCGCGCCAAGGGGGTGCCTCTCAAGCGCTTCAAGATACCCAATTGAATTTCTTGAGGCCCTATGTCAAGAAGGCGGTCAAAGCCTTGTGCAAAACTTTGAAGGGTCTCGCCTGGCAAGCCAAAAATTAAATCCGTGTGCAAATGTGCATTGGATTCAGTCAGAAGCCAACGTAAATTAGCTTCTGTTTTGGCATTGTCTTGTCGCCGAGATATGCGCTGCTGAACCTCTTCGTTGAAGCTTTGGATGCCCACCTCAAACTGCAACACTCCTTGGGGAAACTGAGAGATCAACTCTTTCAAGCGATCTGGCAAGTGGTCTGGTATGACCTCGAAATGAACCAGCAAGCCCTGCGCAGCATCGTTGGCAAGTCGGTCAAGAAAGAACTGCAAAATTTGAGCGGATGCTTCAATTTTCAAGTTGAATGTGCGATCGACAAACTTGAAATTTCTAGCGCCACGATTGAACAGTCTGTCCAATTCTTGTAGGAACGGATTCAAATCAAAGGCCCATGCCGTTTTATCTAAGGAACTCAAACAAAATTCACATTTAAACGGGCACCCTCTAGAGGCCTCTACATACAGCACTCGGTTGGCCAAATCAGCGTCTGAAAATTCGCGGTATGGCAATTCAATGTCACTCAAGGGTGGCTGCTCGCCTTGAATGATTTTCATCAAAGGCTTGGGGCCCTGCAACAATGCAAGACACAACTTCGGAAAACTCACATCACCCCAACCTGAAATCACGTGGTCTGACAAGTGCACAATTTCTTGAGAGTCAGTTTCATGGCTCACTTCGGGTCCACCTAGTACGACAACAACCCCAGGCCGCTGCGCTTTAAGGGCTTTCACAAGTTCAGTGGTTTGAATCACATTCCAGATGTAAACCCCAAAGCCAATGATTTGGGGCCGACCTGGCAATTCAGGGCCCAGTTGACTCAGCAGTTCAAGCACCATGTTCTGCATGGGTTTTGCCAACGTAAATTCGGTCAATGCAGTCAGTTCCGCCAATTTGGGGCTGCCATGGCGCGCCATGTTGGCCATGAGGTAACGAAGTCCTAATGAGGCGTGAATGTACTTTGCATTGAGCGTGCAAAGAATAATGGCAGGCGACTGCGTCTCTAATTCGGACATGCCCACATTATCTAACGAGTCAGCTTGTCAAAGTGAGCTCAAGCTTCTGCTGAAAACAACTTCTTTTTTGACAAATTTTTCATGGTTATCTTCTACTGCACTCAATTCGTACAAGTAGTTCACCATCATGGCACTAGACTGCGCCACACCCTTTTTAGACAAATCTGCAGCCCAATTGATATCGTGCAACTTGGCGCCATTGGCCATGTGAAACTTGCCCACAGAATCGCCAGAAGCCTTGTGAACAAATTTCGTGAGGTAAATAAAGCACAAATACATGAGGGCCGATTTTTCTTCGGCTCTGGCTAAGGCAGGCGTCCAACCCTTGGTTAAGCGTTTGGACCACTCGCCCTCTTTCATCAATACTTTCAGTGATTGCGCAATACGGCCTTTTTTGTCCTCTAAGGCTTCCAATGCGGGCGACCCAGGCAGCGCATCCAGCCATCTGTTAAAGCCAGGTATGGGCGACAAGGTGCAAAAGATTTTGACACTTGGAATTTCTTGCACTATTTTTTCGGCGACTCGCTTGATCAAAAAATTGCCAAGCGATACGCCTCGCAGCCCAGGCTGACAATTGCTGATGGAGTAAAAAATAGCTGTCTTGAATTTTTTAGAATCTAATGACTCAGACTTCTTGTCAAGCAGCGGCCCGACTTCTTTTGAAATGGTGGTGACCAAAGCCACCTCCACAAAAATCAAAGGTTCACCAGGCAACTGGGGATGAAAGAAGGCATAACAGCGGCGATCAGGTTGCAAGCGTCGCCTCAGATCGTCCCAGCCATCAATGGCATGCACTGACTCATGCTGAATGATTTTTTCAAGCAAAAGTGCCGACGATGACCATGTGATTTCGTGCAGCTCCAAGAAACCGGGATTGAACCAAGAATTCAACAAGTGCTGCATGTCTGCATCAACAGCCTTCAAACCAGACTTGATTTTGGTGTGCTCCAGCAAACGCTCCCGCATGCGAACAATGGTTTGCGTGCCGTTGGGCGCGCGATTGATTCGGCGCAACAATTCTTGTCTGGCAGGCTCGACTATTTTGGACAGTGCGACCAAGCTTTCATCGTCGTATTTATCGGCATACAGTTGGGCTGCCTGCAAAACATCGATGGGATCAGGACTGAATTTGTGGGCTAGAAATTCAAAGAATTTCAGCTGGTCTGGCTTGTCTAGCAGTTGGAATTGCTCTACAAACTTCGCAGCAATGCTTTGTGCATTGGCTTCGCCCTTCTCTGAAAGCAAGCTCAGAGCAATTTTTTGGGCGGATTCAAGTGATTTGGCTTTGGTGAACCGTTCAAACATGCTGGACCTAGTGTGTGTGCTTTTAGAAATGATACGGGTAAGATATGAGAGAGGCAATCAACATGTTGCCTGAAATTGTAGGCACACAACAAAGCTAGGGAAAACTCTCATTATTCGCTCAAGGTCATTCATAAATGCACAACGACATCCCTCAGTTAAGACACATATTAAAGTCTGCAAAAACCATTGCGGTTGTAGGACTCTCCGCTCAATGGAATCGGCCCAGTTATTTTGCAGCCAAGTACATGCAAGAGCATGGTTACAGAATCATCCCTGTGAATCCACGTTATGCAGGTCAGGGCCAGTTTCCAGCAGAGGATATTTTGGGACAAAAGTGCTACGCCAGTCTGCTAGAAATTCCAGAGCCCGTCGACATGGTCGATGTCTTTCGCAAAACCGAAGACGTCTTGCCCATTGCCCAAGAGGCTTTTCAAATTGGCGCAGCCTGTTTATGGCAGCAACTTGGGGTAGAAAACAATGAAGCCGGTGCGTTATTTCTCAAGCATGGCAGGCTTTCTGTCACCAATCGCTGCGTCAAAATTGAACACGCTCGAATTTTTGGCGGGCTCAACTGGGTCGGGGTCAACACCGGCATCATCTCTGCAAAACGTCCCCTAGATTGAGCCTAAGCATGAGCGACCACAACTTTCGCCCCGAAACATTGGCCATTCACGCTGGCCAAATTCCCGATGCCGCCACGGGTGCACGTGCCCTGCCCATCTATCAAACCAGCAGCTTTGTTTTTGACAGCGCCGAGCATGCAGCCTCTTTGTTCAATCTCCAAACCTTTGGCAATGTCTACTCAAGGCTTAGCAACCCTACCGTTGCCGTGCTGGAAGAACGTGTTGCTGCGCTAGAAGGCGGCAGAGCTGGCGTTGCCTCAGCATCGGGTATGGCTGCTGAATCGATGGCGCTCATGACCATTTTGCAATCGGGCGATCATGTGGTGGCAGCCAGCGCTTTGTATGGGGGCTCCGTCACTTTGCTGGCCGTTAGCTTGGCCAAGTTTGGTATCCAAACCACGTTTGTAGACGCAAGCAAGGCCGATGCCTTTGCGGCTGCCATTCAACCCAATACCCGCGCCATTTTTGCCGAAAGCTTGGGCAATCCCAGCATGCTGGTTTTGGACATTGCAGCCATTGCACAGGTTGCCCATGCGCATGGCATACCCCTGATCATTGACAACACGGTGCCCAGTCCGTTTCTGTGCAATCCAATTGCATTTGGCGCTGATGTGGTGGTGCACTCAGCTACCAAGTATTTGGCGGGTCATGGCACGACCTTGGGCGGTGTCATTGTAGAAAGCGGCAAGTTTCCCTGGGACAACGGCAAATTTCCGGGTATGACCGAGCCCTCGCAGGGCTATCATGGTGTGAAGTTTTACGAAACCTTTGGCGACTTTGGCTTCACCATGCGCTGTCGCATGGAGTGCCTGAGGGTCTATGGCGCATCGCTTAGCCCCATGAGCGCTTGGCAAATTTTGCAGGGCGTTGAAACCCTGCCATTGCGCATGGAAAGGCACTGCAGCAATGCTATGGCCGTGGCCCAATTCTTACAAAGTGATCCGCGTGTTGCTTGGGTTAATTACCCAGGCTTGCCAGATCACCCTCAACATGCACTGGTTAACAAACAAATGCGTGGCGCGTCGGGCCTCTTGGCTTTTGGTGTGAAGGGTGGTTTAGCCCAAGGCGTGAAGTTCATTGAAGCAGCCCGTTTCATGAGCCACCTGGTCAATATTGGCGATACCCGCACTCTCATTAGTCACCCTGCTAGCACCACGCATCGCCAACTCAATGAAGAACAACAATTGGCAGCGGGTGTTGGACCCGACATGATTCGAATATCGGTAGGCTTAGAGCACATCGATGATATTTTGTGGGACATTGATCAGGCCTTGAATGCAGCCAGCCAAACAACTGTTCATGGAATTTCAAAATGACCAACATCTTTGAGCAAGACCTAGATCCCAATTCAGCCAATTTCACAGCGCTTTCGCCAGTGAGTTTTGTGGAGCGCAGTGCCGAGATTTTTGGCGACTTACGTTCGGTTGTGCATGGTCAACGAACATACACGTGGGCCCAAACGCGAGACAGATCTGCTCGGCTTGCCGCTGCACTTCAAACACTGGGCGTCAAACGCGGCACCACGGTCAGCGCCATGCTGCCCAACATCCCAGAGATGGTAGAAGTTCACTATGCGGTGCCTGCTCTCAATGCGGTTCTCAACCCACTCAACACCCGGCTTGATGCCGCCCTGATTGCCTGGCAGCTCAATCACTGCGAGTGCGCTGTGCTCATTACAGACCGAGAGTTTGCCCCTGTCATGGCCAAAGCCTTGGATATTTTGAAAACACAATTTGGCAGGTCCATTGTGGTGGTCGATGTTTGCGACTCTGAATACTCAGGTCCAGGGGAACAGCTAGGGCAATTTGAATATGAAGCTTGGCTCGCATCGCACGAACCTCTGTCCAAATTAGAAGGTCCGCAAAACGAGTGGGATGCCATTGCCGTCAGCTACACCAGTGGCACCACAGGCGACCCTAAGGGTGTTGTCACGCATCACCGCGGCGCTTACCTGAACACTGTAAGCAATGTAGCCACTTGGACCATGCCGCACTTCCCCACTTATTTGTGGACCTTGCCCATGTTCCATTGCAACGGTTGGTGCTTTCCTTGGACGGTGGCCATGCTGGCCGGCACGCACGTGTGCTTACGCCGCGTAGAAGCCCAGCCCATTCTAGATGCCATGCGCCAGCACCGAGTCAATCACTACTGCGCTGCCCCCATCGTTCACAGCCTGATCTACAACGCACCCGAAAGCATGCGGGTTGGCATTGACCAACAAGTCAGGGGCATGGTGGCTGGCGCCGCGCCACCTGCCGCCATGATTGAAGGCATGGCCAAAATTGGTTTTGACATCACGCATGTTTATGGTCTGACCGAAGTTTATGGCCCCGCCAGTGTGTCGGTCAAACGCGAGTCTTGGGCCCACGAAAGTCTGACAGAACAAACCCGCTTGAATGGCAGACAAGGTGTGCGGTATGTGCTTCAAGAAGGCATGACCGTCATGGACCCTGAAACCATGGCGGAATGCCCTGCCGATGGCACCACCATGGGCGAGATCATGTTCAAGGGCAACATTGTGATGAAGGGCTATTTAAAAAACCCCAGGGCCACCCAAGAAGCATTTAAAGGCGGCTGGTTTCGCACTGGTGACTTGGCCGTGATGGAACCCGATCGCTATGTGAAAATCAAAGATCGCAGCAAAGACATCATCATCTCGGGTGGTGAAAACATCAGCTCTCTGGAAGTAGAAGACGCCCTTTATCGCCACCCCTGTGTGTTGGCATGTGCTGTGGTTGCCAAACCAGATCCCAAATGGGGAGAGTCACCCCTGGCATTTGTAGAGGTCAAATCTGGCGCCGCTGTATCGCAAGCCGAGTTGATCGCGCACTGCAAAAACTTGTTAGCCAGCTACAAAGTACCCAAAGAAATTCGCTTTGAGGAAATTCCAAAAACCTCTACAGGCAAAATACAAAAATTCCAATTGCGCGAACGCGCCAAAAATGCCAACTGAATTCAAAAGGTAATCCCCATGACTCATCCAGACGCTCCCTTGGTTCTTCGGCACGACGACGATCGCGGCGTGTGCACCCTCACCTTGAATCGGCCAGCCGCTTTCAACGCATTGAGCGAAGAGATGCTGACAGCCTTGCAAAGCGAGCTCGATAATTTGTCCAAAAGCCAGAAACTGCGAGTACTGGTCATTGCAGCGGCTGGCAAAGCTTTTTGTGCAGGGCATGACCTTCGACAAATGCGCGCCGAGCCCTCTATGGATTACTACCAAAAGCTCTTTGCGCAATGCGGAACTATGATGCTGAGCATTCAAAAATTGCAAGTGCCCGTCATTGCCAAAGTGCAAGGCATTGCCACGGCTGCTGGCTGCCAACTGGTTGCGCAATGCGATTTGGCTGTGGCTTCTTCGGAGGCCAAGTTTGCAGTTAGCGGCGTCAATTTGGGTTTGTTTTGCGCCACGCCCAGTGTGGCTTTGTCTCGCAATGTGTCGCGCAAAGCCGCTTTTGAAATGCTGGTCACCGGCGATTTCTTAAGCGCCGAAGATGCCTTGAAGCAAGGCTTGATCAATCAAATTGTCCCTCCCGAGGGGCTCGACGCCTGCCTAGAGACCTTGCTTGCCAAAATTCTTTCCAAACCTCAAGTTGCGTTGGCCATGGGCAAAGAGTTGTTTTACATGCAACTCGAAACTGGCATTGAGAAAGCTTACGAATATGCGTCTCAAACCATGGCTTGCAACATGATGGACAACTCGGCACTCGAGGGTGTGCAGGCGTTCATTGAAAAACGAAAGCCCAACTGGTCTGCCACTTAGCAGAATCGCCGTTTAGCAGATCTGCCATTCAGGCATTGGCTGCTAAATCTAAAAAGACACGCCCGTTCGAAATTTTGACGGGCCATGCTTTGGCAGGTTCAGTGGCTGGACCGCATGCAATGGAACCATCGCGCACATCAAACAGTGCTTGGTGAAAAGGGCACTCCACAAAGTTGCCTTCGACGAAACCTTCGCAAAGCTTGGCATTGCCGTGACTGCATTCATTGTTGATTGCAAACACACCATCATCCACTTTGAAAATAGCGATGTCGAAATTCAGCGGTGTGACAGCGATGCCTGCACCCTCAAACAAATCAGCCTCTGCTGCTACGTCAATCCAGTTGCTCATGATTAGATGGGATAAATGATGGAGTTGGGAATCATCTCACTGTCATAAATACAAAGGCGCTCTTCAAACTTCAAGCCCTCTGACGTTTGAACGATGATGTCAAGGTAGCGTCCCACATTGAAAACGGTCGACTCTTTGTCGAGTTTGGTGCGAAAAACTGCGTAGTTGGCTTCACTGAAAATACGGCCTTGTTCTACTTTGCGCACGACGGGCGCGCCCACCACATGTCGCTGGTAATAGGGGTCGTGGAACAAAGTTTCGGAAATGCCATAGACCCGGTCTTTCAGCATGCCTTTGCTGGTGAGCGACAAAGTGGCCAGAGGAAAACCCCGCT
>Ga0214919_10001309_pt1 | contig 41082 bp, 41 predicted proteins | sample LL1503_MetaG_FD_177994 | JGI IMG/M metagenome (GOLD analysis project Ga0214919, IMG submission 177994) | Freshwater microbial communities from Lake Lanier, Atlanta, Georgia, United States - LL-1503 | ecosystem: Environmental > Aquatic > Freshwater > Lake | place: USA: Georgia | collected...
GTCGGCAAGTCCACCTTGCTCAATGCGCTGGTTGGACAGAAGATCAGCATCACTTCGCGCAAGGCGCAGACCACACGCCACCGCATCACGGGAGTCCGAAGCGTCGCAGCAACCCAGTTTGTCTTTGTCGATACGCCCGGTTTCCAGACCCGACACGGCAACGCGCTCAACCGCTCGCTCAACAAGTCGGTTCTGGGCGTCATCAACGACGTCGATCTGGTGCTCTTCGTCGTCGAAGCAGGCGGTTTCAATCAGGCCGATGCCAAGGTGCTTTCGCTTCTGAACAAGGACATTCCCGCGCTGCTGGTGGCCAACAAGCTCGACCAGGTGACGACCCGTTCAGACATCGCGCCGTGGTTGCAGGATATGCAGCTTCGCCATGCCTTCGCGGAATTTGTTCCGATGTCGGCCAAGAACGCTAGGGACGTGGATCGCCTATTTGGCATCTGCGAAAAATACCTGCCGCAGCAGGCCTGGTTCTACGCTGCGGACGAACTCACCGACCGCAGCGAAAAGTTCCTCGCCGGAGAGATGGTGCGCGAAAAGCTGTTCCGCCTGACCGGAGACGAACTGCCCTACACCTCGACCGTGGTGATCGACAGCTTCGCCGAGGAGGCGGGCCGCAAGGGCCAAAAGCGCCTACTTAGAATTGCCGCGACCATCGTCGTCGAGCGCGACGGACACAAGGCGATGGTAATCGGCGACAAGGGCGAGCGCATCAAGCGCATCGGCACCGAGACACGGGTGGAGCTGGAGAGGTTGATGGACGCCAAGGTTTTCATCGAGCTGTGGGTGAAGGTCCGCTCGGGCTGGGCCGACGACGAGGCCCGCGTGCGCAGCTTCGGCTACGACTAAAGCAGGTCGCCGGCGGTGAGCAGCAAGCGCATTTCCGATGAGCCCGCCTACGTGCTGCACCGCCACGACTGGAGTGAATCGAGCCTGATTCTCGAAGTCTTTACCCGCAACCATGGGCGCACCGCGCTGGTGGCCAAAGGCGCGAAGCGACCGAGTTCGAGCCTGCGGCCGATCCTGCTGCCGATGCAGCCGCTGCACCTGGCTTTTGGCGGCGACGCCGAAATCCGAACACTCAGGAGCGCCGAATGGATGGGCGGGCATGTGATGCCCGCAGGCGATGCGCTGCTGTCGGGCTATTACCTCAATGAACTGGTCCTGTCGCTGCTGGCGCGCGACGACCCGCACCCAGTGTTGTTCGGCGTATACGCCAGCGCAGTCGAGGTGATTGCGTCGGGCCACGGCGAGGTCCTGCAGACCGCGCTGCGCGCCTTCGAACTGCTACTCCTGCGTGAGATCGGCTTGCTGCCGATGCTCGATGCGCAGACCATGACTTTGGCAGGACTGGAGCCCGGCACGCGCTACAGCCTAGTGGCCGAAGGTGGACTGCGCCAGGCGGACGGGCAGGATCGGGCCAGCCTGACAGCGCGACAGTGGGTGGATCTGCAGGCGTCGCTGGGCGACGGCGCGCGCTTTAGCGATACCTTGCGTGCTTGTGCGTCGGTGGTGCAGGAGCTCAAGCCGCAGTTGCGGGCCTTGCTCAATTACCATTGCGGGGTAAAGACTTTGCGGACCCGGCAAATGATGATGGATTTGCAATCCCTATGAAACCCACAAGGCTGTCCGTCAACCTCAACAAGGTGGCGCTGGTGCGCAACACCCGTCAGCTTGGAATCCCGTCGCTGACGCGCGCGGCCGACATCTGCCTGCGTGCGGGTGCCTCCGGCATCACGGTCCATCCGCGGCCCGACGCGCGCCATATCCGCAGCGACGACGTGCATGCGCTGTCGGCATTGCTCACAAGGTGGCCGGGGCGCGAGTTCAATATCGAAGGCAACCCGTTTCAAAATCTGATGGGCTTCGTACGCGAACTGCGTCCGCACCAGTGCACACTGGTTCCTGACGGTGAAGACCAGATCACCAGCGACCATGGCTGGAACCTGGAGCAGGATGGAAGTCGGCTGGCGCCGCTGATCGCGCAGGCAAGGGCGCTGGGCGTGCGCGTCAGCCTGTTCATGGATGCCGATCCGCAGGCGATGGCCGCTGCCCGGGCAATTGGTGCCGACCGGGTTGAACTCTATACCGAGCCCTATGCGCAGTCCTGGGGCGGTCCGCTGCAGGCGCAGCAAATCGAACGCTATGCGGCCACGGCGCGCGCGGCCATAGCCGCTGGACTGGGCGTGAACGCCGGCCATGACCTCAATCGCGACAACCTGAGCAGCTTCTTGCGTTCGGTTCCCGGCGTGCAGGAGGTGTCCATCGGCCACGCATTGATCTCCGACGCGCTGGAGTTGGGCTACCTGGCAGCGGTCCAGGACTACCTGCGGTGCATCGCCCAGGCGTCCGACGTCTAGCGCCGAAGGCCGCATGATTTACGGAATCGGGACTGATATCTGCGACATTCGCCGTATTCGCGCCAGCCTGGAGCGCCATGGCGAGCGCTTCGCGATGAAGATCCTGACGCCGGCGGAACTCGACGCATGGCGCGCGCGGGGCGAGCGCTGGCCCGAGCGCGGCGTTCGTTATCTTGCGACGCGCTTCAGCGCCAAGGAGGCATTTAGCAAGGCGATCGGTCTGGGAATGCGCATGCCCATGGGTTGGCGCATGTGCGAAATTGCCAAGCGGCCATCTGGCGACCCGAACGCCGGCAAGCCCTGCATCGTTTTGCACGGCGAACTGTTGAACTGGTTCGAGGCGCGTCGCTTGCAGGCGCATGTGAGCCTGAGCGACGAGAGCGACTATGCAACCAGTTTTTGCGTCGTCGAAACCCGAACAGCTCCTTGATGGAGTTGGCATGCGCCTACCCGTTCGCAGCTAAAACGCACTGGCCGGAGAACCGCATGAACCAACATTCCCCGCTGATCATCGACATCGCAGGCAGTTCGCTCAGCGATGCCGACCTGGCGCGTCTGGGCCATCCGCTGGTCGGTGGCGTCGTCCTTTTTTCCCGTAACTGGACCGACCGCGAGCAACTCGGCGCGCTGTGCCAGGCGATCAAGTCTGTCCGCGCTGACTTGTTGATCACGGTGGACCATGAGGGCGGACGGGTGCAGCGCTTCAAGACCGGTGGCTTCACCCATCTGCCGCCGATGCGCGCGCTCGGCGAGCTCTGGCACGCTGGCGATCAGCGCGGCGATGGCAGCAAAGCCAGCGCGCTGCGCGCGACCCGGGCAGCGACCGCCTGCGGATTTGTGCTGGGCGCCGAATTGCGCGCCTGTGGGGTCGACCTGAGCTTCGCGCCGGTGCTCGACCTAGACCACGGTGCCAGCGGCGTCATCGGCGACCGCGCTTTTGCGCGTGATCCGGCGGTGGTGAGCCTGCTGGCCAAGAGCCTGATGCATGGCCTGTTGCAAAGCGGAATGGCCAACTGCGGAAAGCATTTTCCGGGGCATGGGTTTTCCAAGGCCGACTCGCATACCGATGCGGCGCTGGACCGTCGCAGCCTCAAGGCGATCCTGGCCGATGACGCAGCGCCCTATGACTGGCTTGGCAACACCCTGGCCAGCGTGATGCCGGCGCATGTGGTCTACCCGAAGGTCGATTCGCGTCCGGCGGGATTTTCCCGTAAGTGGCTTGAGACCATCCTGCGCGGGAAAATCGGCTTTTCCGGGGCCATCTTCAGCGACGATCTGAGCATGGCCGGTGCACGCACGATCGATGGACGCCAGGTCGACTTCACGCAGGCAGCCTTGCTGGCGCTGCAAGCCGGCTGCGACCTCATTTTGTTGTGCAACCAGAGTGCTGGCGGAAGCACGGTCATTGACGAGGTACTGGCGGGACTCACTCTGGCGCAGAGCACGGGGCTGTGGCGTCAAAGCGCCGCCAGTGAAGATCGGCGACTCGCCCTGCTGCCATCGTCGCTGCCGATGGATTGGGACAGCCTGATGGTGGATCCGATGTATATGCGCGCGCTTGACCTGCTTCCCTGAGCCAGGCCCTGTAGCGGTGCGTCAGCTCTCGTGGCTTTCGCGGCGAAGGGCCGGGAACAGGATCACATCTCGGATGCTGGCGCTGCCGGTCAGCAGCATCATCAGGCGGTCGATGCCGACGCCACACCCCCCGGTGGGTGGCATTCCGTATTCGAGCGCACGGACAAAGTCGTGGTCGAAGAACATCGCTTCGTCGTCGCCGCTGTCCTTGGCATTTACTTGCGCCTGGAACCGTGCGGCCTGAACCTCGGCGTCGTTGAGTTCGCTAAAACCGTTTCCGAATTCGCGCCCGGTGATGTAGAGCTCAAAGCGCTCGGCGACTTCGGGACGACTGTCGCTGGCGCGCGCCAGCGGCGATATCTCAACCGGATGCTCGCAAATAAAAGTCGGCTGCCAGAGCTTGTCCTCGACCATTTCCTCGAAGTACATTACCTGAAGGTTCGCCAGGCTGCGCTGCGAAAGCTTGTGTTCCTTTTCGGATTTTCCGCTCTTGCGCAGTGCGTCCATCAGCCAGCTAGCGTCGTACGCACCGGCGCCGGCGCCGGTGTACTTGTCGATCGCCTGCAAAATACTAAGCCTTTCGAAAGCCGGCTCCAGGTCAACCGCCTTGCCAGCGTAGCTCAGCTGCAGACTGCCGGTGGACTTGCGGGCTGCATCGCGCACCAGTTCTTCGGTGAAAGCCATCAGGTCCTCATAGTCCCAGTAGGCAGCGTAGAACTCCATCATGGTGAATTCGGGGTTGTGGCGCATCGAGATGCCTTCGTTGCGAAAGCTACGATTGATTTCGAAAACCCTTTCGAAGCCGCCGACGATCAGCCGTTTGAGGTACAACTCGGGCGCGATCCGGAGGTACATCTGTTGGTCGAGTGCGTTATGGTGCGTGCTGAAGGGGCGCGCATTTGCACCGCCCGGAATCGGGTGCAGCATTGGCGTTTCGACTTCCAGGAAACCATGCCCGACCATGAATTCGCGCATGGCACTGACCGCGCGGCTGCGCGCGAGGAAGCGCTTGCGCGTCGACTCGTCGGTCATCATGTCGACATAGCGCTGCCGGTACTTCATTTCCTGGTCGTGCATGCCGTGGAACTTGTCGGGCATTGGTCGCAGGCTCTTGGTCAGCAGGCGCAGGTTCGTGGCATGGATCGACAACTCGCCGGTGCGGGTCCTGAACATGCGACCCTCGACGCCGACGATGTCGCCAAGGTCCCAGTGCTTGAAGCGGTCGTAGAGCTCGGCGCCCAGTTCCTCTGCCTTTATGTAGATCTGCATGCGGCCAGAACCGTCTTGCAGTGTCGCGAAGCTGGCCTTTCCCATCACGCGCTTGAGCATCATCCGACCCGCCATGCGCACGCTGTGCTGCTGGCCGTCGAGTTCCTCAGCACCATGCGCGGCGTGTGCCGCCGCCAGGGCGCCTGCCTGGTGGCTGGGCTTGAAGTCGTTGGGAAAGGCGGGGCCCAGTCCATCTGCTTCGCGCTGGCGTAGGAGTTTGAGCTTTTCGCGACGCTCGGCGATAAGCTGGTTTTCGTCGAATTGGATTTCTGGATTTAGATGGTCGGACATGGAGCAAATGGGGAAAGAATGTGGCAGTCGCCAACTGCCACTATTATCGCGACAGCACAACTCCCGATCCGCCATGCTTGCCCAAATCTTCAATCTGCTGCTGCAAGTCGGCGTTGGCCTAGTTTGCAGCGCCTGTCTGCTGCGCCTTTACATGCAATACCACCGGGTCGGACTTTCGGCGCGATCCGGAAATCCCTTCGGCCCTTTCATTTTCGCGTTGAGCGACTGGCTGGTGCTTCCGCTGCGCCGTATCGTTGCCCCGGTGGGCCGGTGGGACAGCGCGAGTCTGGTTGCCGCGTACCTGCTGGAACTGGTCAAGGTCGTGCTGTTATGGCTGCTCGCTGGCGCGCATGGCGCTGCGGCGCAGATGCCGCTCGCGGCGCTATTTGGCCTTGCCGGCATGGCGTTGTCGGCGCTGAGCGGGCTGGTGATTGTTTTCGCCTTGCTGTCCTGGGTCCATGCGCATTCACCGATGGCCGACATTGTCGATCGCCTGGTGTCGCCGCTACTGGCGCCGATTCGCCGTTTTATTCCGCTCGTCGGCGGGGTTGACCTGTCGCCTTTGGCGCTGCTGGTGTTGCTGCAGATCGCGTCCATCATCCTGCAGGGGCTGCATTTCGGCGCCGTGGGCTAAGCCCGCGGCGGGGTCGGCGGCTAGACGACGGCGTCAGCGGGTTGGCGCAGCAGCATGGCCAGTGCGTTGGCGATCGCCTTGCGCAGGTCGCGCCGGTCGCTCACAAAGTCGATCGCGCCCTTTTCCTGTAAGAACTCTGCGCGCTGAAAACCCGGCGGCAAGGTGACGCGCAGCGTGGATTCGATCACGCGCGGCCCGGCAAAACAGATCAGCGCCTTGGGCTCGGCGATCACGATGTCGCCCATGAAGGCAAAACTCGCACTCACGCCGCCCGTGGTCGGATCAGTCAGCACGCTGACAAACGGCAGCCGTTTTTTGGCCAGCCGCGTCAGCGCGGCATTGGTCTTGGCCATCTGCATCAGGCTGAGAAGGCCCTCTTGCATCCGCGCTCCACCGGTCGCGGTGAAGCAGACGAAAGGCAGTTTCTGTTCGACCGCGGTTTCGACGCCGCGAACGAAGCGCTCGCCGACCACCGACCCCATGCTGCCGCCCATGAAGTCGAATTCGAAGCAGGCCGCTACCAGGCTGATATTGTGGACCGCGCCGCCCATGACGATCAGCGCGTCGGTCTCGCCGGTGTTGTCCATCGCCTCCTTCAGACGCTCGGGGTACTTGCGACTGTCCTTGAATTTCAGCACATCTACCGGCAGTACTTCCTGGCCGATCTCGAAACGTCCCTCGTTGTCCAGAAAGAAGTTCAGCCGGGAGCGCGCGGAAATACGGTGGTGATGGCTGCAGGTCGGACACACATTTTGGTTCTGCTCCAGATCGGTCTTGTAGAGCACGGTCTCGCAACTCGGGCACTTGATCCACAGCCCTTCGGGGATGGTGCGCCGACCTGCTGGGTCGGTGTGCTGGATTCTTGGCGGCAGCAGTTTTTCAAGCCAGCTCATGCACTGTCTCCTTTGACTCAAGCGTTCAATGTCAGCGACTGCGCGTCCAGCGCTTGCCGGATGCCAGCCAGAAATTCGCCGGCCGCGGCAATAGCCGGTTCGGGTGCCTGGTCTGCGATCAGTTGGATGATCCGGCTTCCGATGACCACCGCGTCGGCCACTTTGGCGACCGCGCAAGCAGATTCGGCGTCGCGGATACCGAAGCCCACGCCCACCGGTATCTGCACGTGGCGGCGGATGCGCGGCAGCATCGCTTCCACGGCCCCGGTGTCCAGCGTGCCGGCGCCGGTGACGCCCTTGAGCGACACATAGTAGACATAGCCGCTGGCCACCTGCGCCACCTGCGCCATGCGGGCGTCGGTGCTGGTGGGGGCCAGCAGGAATATCAAGTCCATGGCGTGGGCCTTTAGGTCGGCTGCAAAAGCGACACACTCCTCGGGCGGGTAATCGACGACCAGAACGCCATCCACACCGGCCCGTGCGGCGTCGCGCACAAAAGCGCTTTGTCCGTCCGCGCAGGGATGGCGCTGGTCGTAGCGCTCAATGGGGTTGGCGTAACCCATCAGGACCACTGGCGTCGCGGTGTCGCTGGTTCGGAATTCGCGCACCATCTCCAGCACCTGCACCATGCCGACGCCGGCCGCCAGCGCCCGGTCCCCCGCCTTTTGGATCACCGCACCGTCTGCGCTGGGGTCGGAAAACGGAACACCGAGCTCGATCACATCGGCGCCAGCTGCAACCATCGCATGCATCAGGCGCGGCGTGATGTCGGCAAAGGGAAAGCCGGCTGTGACATAGGGAATCAGCGCCGTGCGCCGGCGCTGCTTGAGCGCGGCCAGCGCAACTGCGATGCGGCTCATGCGCGCGCTCCGGCGAGCTTGATCGGTAGCGTCGGGACGCCCTTAACGCCCTGTCCCTGGCAACTCGGTCGGCAGTAGAAGTCGGCGTTGCTGAGGTCGGCGACGGTGCCGATGTCCTTATCGCCGCGCCCCGAGAGGTTGACTAGAATCGCCTGGTCAGGCCGCATCTGCCTTGCCAGTTCCATCGCGTAGGCCACTGCATGGCTGGACTCAAGCGCCGGAATGATGCCTTCGGTGCGGCACAAATAGTGAAATGCCGACAGCGCCTGCGCGTCGGTGACGCCCACATACTCTGCGCGGCCGATGTCCTTGAGCCAAGCGTGTTCGGGACCGACGCCGGGGTAGTCCAGGCCGGCGCTGATGCTGTGCGTCTCGGTTACCTGCCCGTTGTCGTCCTGCAGGACATAGGTGCGGTTGCCGTGCAGCACGCCCGGGCTGCCGCGCTGCAACGACGCGGAGTGCTTGCCGCTGTCGAGCCCTTCGCCCGCAGCCTCCACGCCAATCAGGCGCGTTTGAGGGTGCGCGATGTAGGGATGGAAGATCCCCATCGCGTTGCTGCCGCCACCCACGCAGGCGAGCACCGCGTCGGGCTGGCTTGCATGACATCCCTGTTGCGCGAGCATCTGCGGCATTTGCTGCAGGCATTCCTGTCCGATCACGCTTTGAAAGTCGCGCACCATCATCGGGTAGGGATGCGGTCCGGCCACCGTTCCAATGATATAAAAGGTGTTGTCGACATTGGCGACCCAGTCGCGCATGGCTTCGTTGAGAGCGTCCTTGAGCGTTCGGCTGCCGCTGTCGACCGGCACCACGGTCGCGCCGAGCAGCTTCATGCGGTACACATTGGGACTTTGGCGCTTGATGTCTTCGCTGCCCATATAGACCACGCATTCAAGCCCGTAGCGCGCGCAGATCGTCGCGGTCGCGACGCCGTGTTGGCCAGCGCCTGTCTCGGCGATGATCCGCGGCTTGCCCATGCGCCTCGCTAGCATCGCCTGCCCGATCGTGTTGTTGATTTTGTGCGCGCCGGTGTGATTGAGGTCTTCGCGTTTCAGGTAGATTTGGGCGCCCGCCTGCTCGCGGCTCATGCGCGCTGCGTGGTAGATCGGCGAGGGTCGGCCGACGAAGTGCGCCAGTTCGTAATTGAACTCGGCGATGAACTCGGGGTCGTGCTGGTATCTGGCGTACGCGTCGCGCAGCTCTTGCACGGCATGGGTCAAGGTTTCGCTGACGAAGCTGCCGCCATACTTGCCGAAGTGGCCACTGGCGTCAGGCTGATGGTACGGTTGCATGGTGTGTTCTTGTGTTGTGGGCGTCGGCCGCGCGCACCGCGGCTACGAATTGATGGATCTTGCCGGCGTCTTTGATTCCCCTAGAGAGTTCGACACCGGAACTGACATCGACGGTCAGCGTCTTACAGCGCGGCCGCAATTGCAATATGCCGTCGCCCACGTTTGCAGACGTAAGTCCACCACTTAAGACGAGGTGAGATCCGACGATTGGGGGCAGGATGGTCCAATTGAATGTCTTGCCGCCACCTCCATAGCCGTCGACTTCGGCGTCGAGCAAAATGGCCTGAGCGGCACAGTAGATTTGGGCGTATTTTACGAGATCGAAATCCGCACCGCCGCCGCCGGCTGGAATGCGGGCAACGCGCAGGAAGGGCCGCAACCCGCCGCGTGTGGCCGCCAGGCAATGTTGCGGGCTTTCGTCGCCATGAAACTGCACGACGGCGTTCGCTAGCCTGTCGCAACAAGCGATGACTTCACCTACCCCGGCGTTGACAAATAGCAGCACCGGGCTGACGAAGGGTGGCAGTCGCCGCGCCAGTTCGACGGCGCGTTCGATGGTGACGAAGCGCGCGCTTTTCTCGTAAAGCACAAAGCCCACCGCGTCGGCTCCGGCGGCAACAGCGGCATCCACATCCTGTTCACGCGTCAGGCCGCAAATCTTCACCCGGGTGCGCTGGTTTTCCGTCGAGGGGGTGCACAAGGATGTCATGGCAGCGCATCATAAGCGGGCGTGCGATCCGGCAGGCCCCACTGCGGGTCGTATCGCGGACCCAGGAAGTACAGGCCATCGGGCGAAAACGTGGGGGCTGCGGCCTTGCGGTTGTGCGCCGCGAGCACCTCGCCGATCCACTGCGGCGGGCGCTTTCCCTGGCCAATGGCGATCAGGCAACCCATGATGTTGCGGATCATGTGGTGCAGGAATGCGTTGGCCTCGAATTCGAAGCACCAACAGTCGCCGCGCTGCGATATCTCGATGCGCTGCATGTGCTTGACCGCTGACAGCGCCTGGCAGGCCGCCGCGCGAAAGGAACTGAAGTCGTGCTTGCCGATCAACGCGCTGCAGGCCTGCTGCATCGGCTGCAATGCCAGGGGGCGCATCACCCATCCGACGCGACCGGCGTCGACGCTGGGCCGCACCGGGGACTGCAGCAGCACATAGCGGTAGCGCCTCGCCACTGCGCTGGCGCGGCAATGAAAGTCGCTCGGTACCTGCACCGCCCATTCGACGGCAATATCGCGTGGCAGCGACGCGTTGGTTCCCCGAACCCAGGACACTGGCAGACGCCGGGTCTCGGTGTCGAAATGAATCACCTGCATCAGGGCGTGCACGCCGGCGTCGGTACGGCCTGCGCACAGCGTCGCGACCCGGTGCATCGCCAACCTGGATAACGCGGACTCGATTTCGTCTTGCACCGTCTGGCCCGAAGCCTGGCTTTGCCAGCCCTGATAGGCGCGGCCGTTGTAACTGACGCCCAGCGCCATCCTCATCGGCCGACTCCGCTGCGCGGCGATGACAAGCGCCGGCCCCTTCAGTCCAGCGCGCCGAGCGCGCGCCGTGCCCGCGCCAGCATGTCGCCCGATGCCTCGGCCAGGACCTCCTCAATCAGAGCGCGTGCGCCCTGCCGATCCCCAATGGCGACAAATTCTTCGGCCAGGGCCAACTTGGTCGCCAGAGCATCATCGGCATGGGTCTCCTCGGCTTCGAGTGGCTCGAGTTCCAGGGACAGCGAGCCAAAATCGAAACGCGGCGCAACTGCGTCGCCGGGCGACACTTTCACCAGACTAGCGTCCTGCACGCCCGACTCGAGCGACTCCAGACCAAGTGCCGCCAGCTCCTGGGCACTGGCTACCGACGGCGTCGGTTCCGGATCGAAATCCGCCGCGGCACTAGGCGCCGCCGGGCTGGCGGCCGTCTGCCCGGGCCCCGGCGGTGGCGCTGCTGATTGCTCGTCGATTGAGAAATCCAGGTCCAGATCGAGATCCGTCGTCTCCATGGGTGCGGGTTCCCCCGGCCGCGCGTGGTAAAGCGGGTTGCCCGGGTCGAGGGCCATACCCTGCGCGCAGATGCGTTCCCAGTCCTGGCCGTGGTCGCCAGCCAGTTCGAAGGCCTGTCGCGCCATCTGTTCAAAGGCTTTCTGGTCGCGCCGAAGCGCGTAGATATCGAGCAGCTTCTGATGTACCGCGATCCGACCATAGTGGGTTCGCAGCGCCTGTGTCAGGATCTCCTCGGCCTGCGTATCCCGGCCATAGGCCAGATAGACCTCGGCTTCTGCCACCGGGTCTACCTCTTCGGCGGCGTCCAACTCGCTGGGTGAGTAGGCCAGCGCCGATGCTGCCGCGCCCTCGTCGCGGGTGTCCACACGCTGTCCCCCGCTGGCATCGAAGAAGGAGTCTTGCCCCATCCGGCTTTCAAGCATGGAATCGGCCGAGTTGGCCGTGCGCCTGCGCTGGCGGACCCGGTACAGACCCAGCGCCGTCAGAAGGGCTAGCAGCCCGCCCGCTGCGACCAGTATGTCCTGGCTTTCTATCAGGGTGTTCAGCAGTCCCGGCTTGGGGAGCGCTGCTGCTGTCGCCGCCGACGCGCCGATGGCCGCTTGCAGTGCAGGCACCGCCGGCACGGCTGCTGTTGTATCGGCCGTCGAAGCAGAAGACGCCGCTGGCACAGATGGTGGGGGGGGGTCCGACGAGGCGGAAAGACTGGCTGCGGGAGTCGCCGTCGCAGCTCCGATGCTCGCCAGATCCTTGATGTTTTGCGCCAGTTCGGCCTGACGCCGCGCGGCATCCTTGTTGGTCTTGTCCTGTGCGACTTGTTCTTCGGAGCCCTTGAGTGCCGCCGTTCCGGTGGAAAGGGTCAGTTTGTCGGGGGACAGCGCGGCAGCCTTCCTCTCCTCAACCCGGGTCTGTATCGACCCCGACGCCGTGCGCTGCGCAGTGTCCATGGACAGGTTCGGCGCGTTGCCCGCCAGGCGGGCCCGGTATGCGTCGAAGTCGCGGCTTTGCGCGACGATGGTCTGCCTTGCTTCCTCCGGCGCAATTGCCAGCGCCTGTTCGGCTGCGGGAATTGTCAATAACGCCCCGGCCCTTAGCCGGTTGGGATTGCCGTCGACAAAGGCATCGGCGTTGCCGCGCAGCATGGCGACCAGCATTTGATCCAGAGAAACCTGCGCGGGCTTGGACGCGAGCGCGATCATGCTGGCGCTATCGCCTGCCCTCACCCTGACGCGCTGCGCTTCGCCCGGCACACCGGATTGGCGCGCCGCGTCGGCTGGCGCGGCGCTGGCCGGAGCCAGAGCGCCCGCGATGGCTGGCGGCGGCGCTGTTAGCGCAGCTTCTGCTGCAACCTGTGGCAGAAGCGGTGCAGTCGGCGCACGCATGCTGGGCGGGTCGAACAGCAGGGTGTAGTCGCGAACGATGCGTCCGCTGGCCCAGCGGATGTCGACGATCAACTCGACCACCGGCTCGGACACCGATCGGTCGCTGCTCAGCCGCAAGAAGGCGCGGCCGTCCGGGTGGCGCTGCAGGCTGAGTTGCGCGCCGGCGAGCGCAGCGTTGTAATCGAAGCCCGCTGCCTTGAAGGCATCGGGCAACGCAATCGCTGGTTGGATGGTGGCGGCTTCTGCCGAATTGATGTCGGCAAGTTCGATCTCAGCGCGCAGCGGATCGCCCAGGGCCGACTGCACGGTGACCCGTCCCAATGCCAGCGCGCGGGCGTTGCCTGATGCCAGCAAGCATGCTGCCATCAGTGCCACGAGGGCGCCATTGCGCCCCCTATTGGACTTGGAAATCAATATAACTGCCTCCGATGGTCGCGCCAGGCGCCGCCATCACAGGCGCTGTAAACGCCTGTGATGGCCCTGAATCCGAAAAGTACCATAACACCAAGGTCCGGGCCTGACAAGGCGACAAAGCACCGTGCTGGCCTGGTTTCGATGCGGACCGAATCCGGCTTGTCTTCAAGTTTCAAGCAGGATGCGCAACATGCGCCGAAGCGGTTCGGCCGCTCCCCATAGCAACTGGTCGCCGATGGTGAAGGCGCCGAGATATTGCGGCCCGATCGCCAGCTTGCGCAGCCTGCCGACGGCAATGTCCATCGTCCCGGTGACAGCGACCGGTGTCAGTTGGCGGATCGACGCCTCCCGGGTGTTGGGAACCAGCCTTACCCAGGCGTTGTCATGGGCGATGAGTTGTTCGATGTCGTTCAGGGCAACGTCACCGCGCAGCTTGATGGTCAGCGCCTGACTGTGGCATCGCATCGCGCCGACCCGAACGCAGATCGAATCGATGGGTGTCGCGGCGCTTGCGAAGCCGGGACCCCGGCCCAGAATCTTGTTGGTTTCCGCTGCGCCCTTCCATTCCTCCAGACTGGTCCCGTCGCCGCGGTCGGTGTCGATCCACGGTATCAGGCTGCCACCCAGCGGGACGCCGAACTGGGCCGTTTCCGCCGCGTCCAGGCTGCGCTGTCTCGCTGCGATCTTGCGGTCGATCTCCAGGATGGCCGACGCCGGATCGTCGAGCAGGTCCCGTACCTCGGCGTTGAGCGTCCCATACTGCGTCAACAGTTCGCGCATATGCTGTGCGCCCCCCCCCGACGCTGCCTGATAGGTGGTGCAGCTCATCCACTCGACCAAATCGGCCTTGAACAGTGCGCCCAAACCCATCAGCATGCAACTCACCGTGCAGTTGCCGCCGACATAGTCGCGTACGCCACGCGACAGCGCACTGCGGATCACCGGCATGTTCACCGGGTCCAGAACGATGATGGCGTCGTCGTTCATCCGAAGTGTCTTGGCGGCGTCGATCCAGTACCCCTTCCAGCCAGCAGCACGCAGGGCAGGGTAGACCGCCTTGGTGTACTCGCCGCCCTGGGCGGTGATGATGATGTTGCAGCGCCGCAGGGACGCTATATCGTTGGCATCCCGCAGCCTGGTTTCATTTTTCGCCATGGCTGGCGCCGCGCCGCCGGCATTGGAGGTCGAGAAAAAAACTGGCTCTATCAATCCGAAGTCGCCTTCGGCCTGCATCCTGTCGAGCAGCACCGATCCCACCATGCCACGCCAGCCCACCAGGCCGACCACGTTTCCAAGCTTCATGCCTGCACCTCTTTCAATACTGCAATCCGACGGGCATTTACTTGCCCAGCGCCTTCACCACCGCTTGGCCCATGGCGCGCGTGCCCGCCAGCGTCGTTCCTGGGCTGTGAATGTCCGCTGTGCGCAGTCCCTGGCTCAGGACGCTGCGCACAGCAGCTTCTATCCGGTCGGCGGCCTGCGCCTGGTTCAGGCTAAAGCGCAGCATCATCGCCGCGCTCAGAATGGTCGCCAGCGGGTTGGCAATGCCTTTGCCCGCAATGTCCGGTGCGCTGCCGTGGCTGGGCTCGTAAAGTCCCTGGCCGGCTGCATTGAGGCTTGCCGAAGGCAGCATTCCGATCGAACCGGTCAGCATCGCCGCCTCGTCGCTCAGGATGTCACCGAACATGTTGCCGGTGACGACGACGTCAAATTTCTTCGGCGCGCGAACCAGCTGCATCGCCGCGTTGTCGACATACATATGGTCGAGCGCCACGTCGGGATACTGCCCGCCGACTTCGGTCACGACATCCTTCCAGAACTGGAAGGTCTCGAGCACGTTGGACTTGTCGACGCTGGTGACCCTCTTGCTGCGCTTGCGCGCTGCCTGGAAAGCCACATGGGCGATGCGCTCGACCTCGGGGCGCGAGTAGCGCATGGTGTCAAACGCCTCCTCGCTGCCCGGAAAGTGCCCGTCGACCGCGGTGCGGCGTCCGCGCGGTTGCCCGAAGTAGATATCGCCGGTCAGTTCGCGGATGATCAGGATGTCCAGGCCGGCGATGAGTTCGGGCTTGAGGCTGGATGCGTCGACCAGTTGCTCGTAGCAGATCGCGGGGCGGAAGTTGGCAAACAGGCCCAGATGCTTGCGCAGGCCGAGGATCGCTTGCTCAGGCCGCAGCGGGCGCTCCAGCGTGTCGTACTTCCAGTCGCCCACGGCGCCAAACAAGATTGCGTCGGCGCTCTTGGCCAGTGCCAGCGTGGTTTCGGGAAGCGGGTGGCCATGGGCTTCAAAGGCCGCGCCACCGACCAGCGCGGTTTCGGTCTCGAAGGAGAGGTCCAGCGCCGACAGGACGAGCACCGCTTCGGCGACTATTTCTTTTCCGATGCCGTCACCCGGCAGTATGGCGATTTTCATGGGGCTAGGATCCTGCTGGTAGTTGTGGAGGGTGGGTGGCGCAGCTGCAGGCCGTTATCCGGGGACGCAGGTTGGCATCGCTGTGCGCTGCCCGCTGGGCCATCCCGCCTGCGCGCATAGCCGGGCTCGGACCCTGGGACTCAGAGCGGCGAGGCGACGGGCAGCACGCTGGCGAGCCATGGTTTCTCGGTTAGTCGCTTCGACTCAAAGGCGCGGATCTTGTCGGACTGGCGCAGGGTCAGGCCGATGTCGTCGAAGCCGTTGAGCAGGCAGTACTTGCGAAAAGCCTGCACGTCGAAAGGCAGTTCGTCGCCCTGCGCCTTGACGATCACCTGGCGTTCCAGGTCAATCGTCAGGCTGTAGCCGGGGAAGGCGGCGACCTCGTCGAACAGCTTGTCGACATGGGCCTCATCCAGAACGATCGGAAGCAGTCCGTTCTTGAAGCTGTTGTTGAAGAAGATGTCGGCGTAGCTCGGGGCGATGATGGCCCTGAAACCGTACTGGTCCAGCGCCCAAGGGGCGTGCTCGCGTGACGAACCGCAGCCGAAGTTTTCGCGCGCGAGCAGGACCGAGGCGCCGGCGTAGCGCGGCTGGTTCAGCACGAAGTCCGGATTGATCCGCCTGCTGGCAGGATCCTGACCGGGGAAGCCAGCATCGAGGTAGCGCCAAGCGTCGAAAAGATTGGCACCAAATCCGGTCTTGCGAATCGACTTGAGAAATTGCTTCGGAATCAGCGCGTCGGTATCGACATTCGCGCGGTCCATCGGAGCGACAAGACCCTTGTGGACGGTAAATTTCTGCATGCTTGCTCTCCCTTGGCTTCAGGCGAATTTCCGGATGTCGACAAAATGACCGTGAATGGCCGCGGCTGCGGCCATCGCCGGGCTGACCAGATGCGTTCTCCCGCCGGCACCCTGACGGCCCTCGAAGTTGCGGTTGCTGGTCGACGCGCAGCGCTCACCGGGCTCGAGTCGGTCGGCGTTCATGGCCAGGCACATGGAGCATCCGGGCTCGCGCCACTCGAAGCCGGCTGCCCTGAAGACTTCATGCAGACCCTCGCGTTCGGCCTGCTGCTTGACCAGCCCTGACCCCGGAACGACCATCGCCAGCCGCACATTGCCCGCTACCCTGCGGCCGAGCTTTTTCACCACCGCAGCGGCTTCCCGCATATCCTCGATGCGGCTGTTGGTGCAAGAGCCGATGAAGACTTTGTCGACGTGAATATCGGAGATAGATTTCCCCGGCTTGAGATCCATGTAGACCAGCGCGCGTTCCATCGCGCCGCGTCGGGTGGCGTCCTTTTCCTTGTCCGGGTCAGGAATCCGCGCGTCAACCCCCAGCACCATCTCGGGCGATGTACCCCAGGTAACCTGCGGGACGATGGCGCCGGCGTCGAGTTCGACCACCGCATCGAAGCGGGCATCGGGGTCCGACTGCAGCGTTCGCCAGTAGGCAACCGCCTGGTCCCAAGCGACGCCGCTGGGCGCCAGCGGTCGTCCCTTGACATAGTCGATCGTCTTTTGATCCACCGCGACAAGGCCGGCGCGCGCCCCGGCTTCGATCGCCATATTGCAGACCGTCATGCGCGCTTCGATGCTGAGCGCCCGAATCGCTGCGCCGCCAAATTCAATGGTGAATCCTGTTCCGCCGGCAGTGCCAATCTTCCCGATGACGGCCAGCACAATGTCCTTGGCGACGCAGCCCGGCGATAGCGTCCCATCGACCCGCACCAGCATGTTCCTGGCCTTCTTGGCCAGCAGCGTCTGGGTTGCCATGACATGCTCGACTTCGCTGGTGCCGATGCCGTGCGCCAGCGCGCCGAAGGCGCCGTGCGTCGAGGTGTGCGAGTCACCGCAGACGACGGTCATTCCGGGCAGGATGGCGCCGGTCTCGGGGCCTATGACATGGACAATTCCCTGGCGCTTGGACAGAAACGGGAAATACGCGGCGGCGCCGTATTGGCTGATATTGGCGTCGAGCGTCGTGATCTGCTCGCGGCTGATCGGATCGGTGATGCCATCGTACCCAAGGTCCCAGTCGGTGGTCGGCGTATTGTGGTCGGCGGTGGCGACGATGGAGCTGACGCGCCAGACCTTCCTGCCGCTTTGGCGCAGGCCTTCGAAGGCCTGGGGGCTGGTGACCTCGTGGACCAGGTGGCGGTCTATGTACAGGATGGCAGTACCGTCATCCTCGCTATGGACGACGTGTTCGTCCCAGATCTTGTCATACAGCGTTCGGCTCATTGTGCGGTTTCCTTCCAAGGCTGATTACATCCCGGCCAGCGACGTGCCGGCGCGCCGGCATTCAGCGCTGACTGATCGGCAGCACATCGCGCTGCGTCGAGCCGGTGAACAGTTGGCGCGGACGGCCAATCTTGTATTCGGGGTCTCCGATCATCTCGTTGAGCTGGGCAATCCAGCCGACCGTGCGCGCCAAAGCAAATACCGCTGTGAACAGCGAGGTGGGTATGCCGATCGCGCGCTGCACGATGCCCGAGTAGAAGTCGACGTTGGGGTAGAGCTTGCGCTGCACGAAATAATCGTCTTCAAGAGCGATTTTTTCAAGCGCCATCGCGAGCTTGAACAGCGGGTCGTTTTCCAGACCCAGTGCCACGAGCACCTCGCGGCAGGTCTCCTGCATCAGCTTGGCACGCGGGTCGTAGTTCTTGTAGACCCGGTGGCCAAAGCCCATCAGCTTGACGCCGGAGTTCTTGTCCTTGACCTGGTTCATGAACTCGCCGACTTTGGCGACACCGCCCATCTTCTGAATGTCCTCGAGCATGTTCAGGCAGGCCTCGTTAGCGCCGCCATGGGCCGGCCCCCACAGGCAGGCGACCCCTGCCGCGATCGCGGCAAAGGGATTGGTTCCGGAACTGCCGCACAGCCGCACCGTTGACGTGGACGCATTTTGCTCATGGTCCGCATGCAGGATGAATATGCGGTCGAGTGCGCGTTCGAGCACCGGGTTGACTACATACTCCTCGCACGGGTTGGCAAACATCATGTGCAGAAAATTGCCCGCGTAGCTCAGGCTGTTACGCGGGTACATATAGGGCTGGCCGGCGCTGTATTTATAGGCCATTGCCACCAGGGTTGGCATCTTGGCGATCAGCCGGATCGCCGAGATGTCGCGGTGCTCCGGATTGTGGATGTCGGTGCTGTCATGGTAGAAGGCCGACAGCGCGCCAACGAGCCCGGTCATGATCGCCATCGGATGGGCATCCCGCCTGAAACCCCGCAGAAAAAACTGCATCTGCTCGTTCACCATCGTGTGGTTGGTGACACGCTTGACGAAATCCGCCTTCCCGGCGACGTTGGGCAGGGTGCCGTACAGCAGCAGATGGCAAGTCTCCAGAAAGTCGCAGTGGGTGGCTAACTGCTCGATCGGGTAGCCCCGATACAGCAACTCACCCTTGTCGCCGTCGATGTAGGTGATCGACGACTGGCACGAGGCGGTCGACAAGAAGCCGGGGTCGTAGGTGAACATCCCGCTCTGCGCATAGAGCTTGCGGATGTCGATCACATCCGGACCGATACTGCCGCCATAGACGGGCAGATCAATGCTGGGTCGGCCGTTGCTAAACGACAGGGTGGCTTGGGTGGCAACTGGTTTCATATTCGTCCCTTCAGCGGTTTTCGTTCAACATTTGCAAAACTTCTATCACATCGTCGCGGTCCAGTCCCGCATCCAACTGCGACAGCAGCTTGCGGCCAAGTTGCAGGTCCAGCAGGTCCGGGTCACTTAGGTCCATCAGATCGGCCAGAGCGCTGGCCTGTTGCTGCGTCAGACTGTCCGCGTACCGGTCGAAAAAGCGTTGCAGAAAAAGATCATTTTCCAGCATTCCCCGGCGGCATCGCCAGCGCAGCCGGCTCAGCGCCCGCTCGCCTATCGGCAGGCCGGCGTCCAGGGAATCCGCACCCATGGCCACCGGCGCTGTCAAACGGCCCGCGCGACCATCATTTCCTTGATCTTGCCGATCGCCCGAGTTGGGTTCAATCCCTTCGGGCAGACGTCGACGCAGTTCATGATGGTATGGCAGCGAAACAGTCGGTAAGGATCTTCCAGGTTGTCGAGCCGCTCGGAGGTCGCCTCGTCACGGCTGTCGGCGATGAATCGGTAGGCCTGCAGGAGCCCGGCCGGGCCGACAAATTTGTCGGGATTCCACCAGAAGCTCGGGCAGCTTGTCGAGCAACTGGCACACAAGATGCACTCATAGAGTCCGTTGAGCTCGTCGCGCTCCTGTGGGCTTTGCAGGCGCTCTTTTTCCGGCGGTACCGAGTCGTTCACCAGGTAGGGCTTGATCGAGTTGTACTGCTTGAAGAACTGCGTCATGTCGACGATCAGGTCGCGGATCACTGGCAGTCCGGGCAAGGGCTTGAGGACGATGGTACCGGTCAGCGTTCGCATATTGGTCAGGCAGGCGAGGCCGTTCTTGCCGTTGATGTTCATCGCGTCGGAGCCGCATACCCCTTCGCGGCAGGAGCGGCGAAACGATATGGCCGGATCGACCGCCTTGAGCTTCATCAGCGCGTCGAGCAGCATCCGCTCGGTGCCGTCGAGCTCCACCTCGATGCTTTGCATATAGGGCTTGGCATCCTGGTCCGGGTCGTAGCGGTAAATCTGAAAAGTGCGTTTTTGCATCGTTGGGGCGTCCATGGCCAATCGGTTAAAAGGTGCGAACTTTCAGTGGCACGGAGTCGACTGTGAGCGGGTTCATTTGCACCGGCTTGTAGCTCAGACGGTTGCCTTCGCCATACCACAGCGTGTGCTTGTGCCACTCCTTGTCGTTACGGCCGTTGGGGTGCTCGGGTGTGTCGCCGTAGTCGTTGACCGAATGCGCGCCGCGGCTCTCGTGGCGTGCTGCGGCCGACACCATGGTCGCTTGCGCCGCCTCGATCAGGTTTTCCACCTCCAGCGCCTCAATGCGCGCGGTGTTGAAGATTCTGGACTTGTCCTTGAGGTTGATGGCGGCGACACGCTCGCGAATGGCGGCGATCTTTGCGACGCCCTGGTCCATCATGTCTTGCGTGCGAAAGACGCTCGCGTGTTCCTGCATGGTCGCGCGGATGTCCTCGGCAACGTCTTGCGCGTATTCGCCGGCGCTTGCGCCATCGAGTCGCGCTAGGCGTGACTGCGTCCGGTCGGCGGCGTCGGCGGGGAGTGGTTTGTGCTCCTTGTTCTTGTTGTTGAAGGCTGTGATGTGGTCCCCTGCTGCGCGGCCGAAAACCAGCAGGTCGAGCAGCGAGTTGGTCCCCAGCCGGTTGGCCCCGTGGACGCTGACGCATGAGCATTCGCCCACGGCGTAGAGGCCTTGCACCGGCGCGTTGTTGTCGTCGCCGGACTGGGTCACCACCTGGCCGTGGATATTGGTCGGTATGCCGCCCATCTGGTAGTGGATGGTTGGCACGACCGGTATCGCTTCGCGCGTCACATCGACGTTGGCGAAATTGATGCCAATTTCGTGGACCGACGGCAGGCGTTTCATAATCGTCTCGGCACCCAAGTGGTCAAGCTTGAGCAGCACATGGTCCTTGTTCGGACCGCAGCCACGGCCTTCCTTGATTTCCTGGTCCATGCAGCGTGAGATGAAATCGCGCGGGGCCAGATCCTTGAGCGTCGGCGCGTAACGCTCCATGAAGCGCTCGCCCCGGCTGTTGATCAGGATCGCACCCTCGCCACGACAGCCCTCGGTCAGCAATACGCCGGCGCCAGCGACGCCGGTCGGGTGGAACTGCCAGAACTCCATATCCTCCAGTGCCAGCCCCGCCCGCGCGGCCATGCCAAGGCCGTCGCCCGTGTTGATGAAGGCGTTGGTCGAAGCGGCGAAGATGCGGCCGGCGCCTCCGGTAGCCAGCAAGGTTGTCTTGGCTTGAAGGATGTGCAGGTCGCCTGTTTCCATCTCAAGCGCAGTCACGCCGAGCACATCGCCGTCGGCGTCGCGGATCAGATCGAGCGCCATCCACTCGACAAAGAATGCCGTGCGCTCCTTCAGGTTTTGCTGGTACAGGGTGTGCAGCATCGCGTGCCCGGTTCGGTCGGCCGCTGCGCAGGCTCGCTCCACCGCTTTCTCACCATAGTTGGCGGTGTGGCCGCCAAAGGGACGCTGGTAGATTGTTCCGTCGGGATTGCGGTCAAAAGGCATCCCCATGTGCTCCAGTTCGTACACCACCCTGGGAGCCTCGCGGCACATGAACTCGATGGCGTCCTGGTCGCCTAGCCAGTCCGAACCCTTGACCGTGTCGTAAAAGTGGTAGTGCCAGTTGTCGTCGTTCATGTTGCCCAGGGAAGCGCCGATGCCACCCTGCGCGGCAACGGTGTGCGAACGGGTCGGGAATACCTTGGACAGCACCGCCACGCTCAGGCCCGCACGCGCGAGTTGCAGCGAGGCGCGCATGCCCGAGCCCCCGGCGCCGATGATCACGACGTCAAACTTGCGCTTGGAAATGGATTGGGTCATGAGAAACCGTAAGAAAGGGAAAGACTGCCTGCGTGCGCATCAAAGCCGCCAGAGGACCTGGATGGACCAACCAGCGCAGCCGACCAGCCAGGCGATGGTGAACACCTGCAGCGACAAACGCAACGACACCGGTTTGATGTAATCCATCCAAATATCGCGCATCCCGACCCATACGTGATAGATCAGTGCGACGATTACGACGAAGGTCAGCACCTTCATCCACTGCGTTGAAAATATGGCAGCCCACCGGTCATAGCCCAGCGGGCCCTTGCTGAGCACGACCTGCAGCAGCAGCGCCAGTGTGAACAGGGCCATCAAGGCTGCTGTGACGCGCTGGCTCAGCCAGTCGCGCAAACCATAATGGGCGCCCACCACAATGCGACGCGATCCGAAATTCACTGCCATTGATCCATCCTTCTATTCATTTGGCGAGTCCTGCGCCGTCAATTCGATGCCGTGTTCCTTTGAGGACCCGGGGGCTCAGTACGCACCAAGCAGCTTGGCGCCCAAAATGACCGTCAACGCCACGCTCAGCACCAGGGTCACCGCGGCCGAACGCTTGCCAAATTGCGCGTCCACAGCGTGGTGGACGTCCATCCACAAGTGGCGCAAGCCGGCGATTAGGTGGTGCAAGAAGGCCCAGATCAGCGCCAGGGCCACCAGTTTCATGAACCAGCCCGCTAGCGGCCCAACCCCCTTGTTGAAGGCACCCGTGAAACGAGTGAAAGAGATCTCGGATGAGACCGAGGTGTCAAACATCCAGATGATGAACGGCAGCAGCAGGAACATCAGTGCCCCGCTGATCCGGTGCAAGATGGACACCAGACCCGCAAGCGGCAGGCGGTATCCGGGCAGGTCCCGAAGCGCGTGGATGTTGCGAAATTCGGGCCGCTTGGCCGGCGGCTTCGATGCCAGTTCGTTCATGAAGTGATTGCCCTCTGCGGCCCGGTTTGTTGGTGGTTTGTGCACTGCATCAAACCCAAATTCTATTGCACCCACCAACCTTTCTGCCGGCGGGCTGGAATGGATCAGCTGAGCACGTTCCTGTAGTAATGGTGGTCGGTGCGGTAAAGGCCCCGACGCAGTTCGATCGCGTGGTTGTCGTAGGTGAAGGCAATGCGTTCCACGCTGAGCAGAGGGGTTCCGGGGTCTACATGGAGCAGGGCCGACTGGGTTGCATCCGGCAGAACCGCGCGGATTTTTTCTTCGGCTCTCACCATGCGAACGCCGAATTCTGCCTCGAACAGCGCGTACATAGGCCCCTGGTCCGCGCTCAGGCGCTCGGCGGTGAGGCCCTTGAACGGTCCACCGGGCAGCCAGAGGTCTTCTAGGATGGTCGCTTGTCCGTCGAATGACAGCACGCGGCGCACTTGCAGTACCGCGTCTCCGGTGCGCAGTTCGAGCGCGCGCGCCGTCTCGGCCGACGAACGCAGCCGCCTGCAGTCGATGATCTTGCGCTGCGCCGGGACTTCGCTGTTTGGGTCGCCGTCGTTCGGGATCAGCCTGAGGAATCGGTACTGAACCTGACGCTCGGCGTGGGTCGCTACGAAGGTTCCCTTGCCCTGGCGGCGTAGCAGCAGGTTTTCGGCCGCCAGCTCGTCAATCGCTTTTCGCACCGTACCCTGGCTTACCCGAAAACGTGCGGCAAACTCCATTTCGCTGGGAATGGCCTCGCCCGGCTGCCACTCTCCGGCGCGCAGGCTCCTGAGGATCAGCGCCTTGATCTGCTGGTACAGCGGGCTGAAGGCGGGTGCGCCGTTGCGGGCCGGCTCATCAGGCGGCGACTCATCAAGGCGACTGGCGGAGAATGTCGGCGTGGGGATCATGCGTGAGGGGCCGGTGGGGGCTTTGACGCGACGGTACGGAGTGTGAATTTTATCTTATATAAGACATAAGACAAATTGACCCCTTCGTCTATTCAAGGTTAAACTCGTTGCGCTTGCGCCGCCCCGGCTGCTGTACTGGGCGGCGTGCCCGATACGCATTAGCCCACTAATTCTGGAGCCCCCGCCATGAGCAAAAAACCCGTCCGCGTCGCCGTTACCGGTGCCGCCGGCCAAATCGGTTATGCCCTGCTGTTTCGCATCGCCAGCGGCGCCATGCTCGGTGCGGACCAACCGGTGATCTTGCAACTGCTCGAAGTCCCCGACGAGAAGGCGCAAAACGCGCTCAAAGGCGTCATGATGGAGTTGGAGGACTGCGCTTTCCCGCTGCTCGCCGGCATGCAGGCGCACGGCGACCCGATGACGGCCTTCAAGGACTCGGATTACGCGCTGCTCGTGGGAGCGCGGCCGCGCGGTCCCGGCATGGAGCGCGCCGACTTGCTGGCGGCCAATGCCCAGATATTTACCGCACAGGGCCGGGCGCTCAACGCGGTCGCCAGCCGCAATGTGCGCGTGCTGGTGGTCGGAAATCCGGCTAACACCAACGCCTATATCGCGATGAAGAGCGCGCCCGACCTGCCGCGCAAGAACTTCACCGCCATGCTGCGACTGGACCACAACCGCGCCTTGAGCCAGATTGCGGCCAAGACCGCGCAGGCGGTGGCCGACATCGAGAAACTGGTGGTGTGGGGGAACCATTCGCCGAGCATGTACCCGGACTACCGCTTCGCCACCATCAAGGGACAAAGTGTCAAAGACCTGATCAATGACCATGGGTGGAACGTGAACACCTTCATCCCCACCGTTGCCAAGCGCGGCGCTGCCATCATCGCTGCGCGTGGCGTGTCCTCCGCCGCGTCGGCGGCCAACGCGGCGATCGACCATATGCGCGACTGGGCCTTGGGCACCGGTGAAAAATGGGTAACGATGGGAATCGCATCGGACGGGCAATACGGGATACCGAAAGACACCATGTTCGGCTTCGCCGTCCGCTGCGAAGGCGGCGAGTACAAATTGGTCGAAGGCTTGGCGGTAGATGCATTCAGCCAGGAGTGCATCGACAAGACGCTCAAGGAGTTGCAGGAAGAGCAAGCGGGCGTAGCGCATCTTCTCTAAGCGGCGTAGCAGGCGGTGAGGCACCCGCGCGAGGTACTTCTGGGCGCCCAGGCGGTGGCCGGGTCGATTCCCGTTTGCGACCACTACAGCGGCGTTGAGGCGCGCATGCGCAAGAGCCTCACCTTGCAGGCGGAGCTCAGCGATAAGTTCGGCGTGTGCATGTTTGATGTGACGCTCGACTGTGAGGACGGTGCGGCAGTTGGTGCCGAGCGAGACCATGCGCAGATGGTGGTTGCGCTGGCCAGACAAAGCCTGATGCCGCTTGTTCGGGACGGCGACGGCACGCAACGGCCCACGGCGCGAATTGCAGTTCGGGTTCACCCGGTGGACCATCCGGCCTTTGAGCAGGATGTGCAGATCATCGTCGGCGGCGCTGGCGCGGCGCTATGCCACCTGATGATTCCCAAGGTAGAGTCAGTGCGCGACGTAGACCGCGCCGTTGCGATGATGGACAGTGCCGCCTCCGGCCTGGCCGCGCGGGAGCTTCCGGTTCATGTGCTGATCGAGTCGCCGGCAGCGGTGCATCGCGCCTTTGACATCGCCGCGCATCCGCGCGTGCAGTCGATGAGTTTTGGCCTGATGGACTTTGTTTCCGCGCACGCGGGGGCTATTCCGGCGCAGGGAATGTCGGGACCCGGTCAGTTTTCCCATCCCCTGGTGTTGCGCGCGAAAACGGAGATTGCCTCGGCTTGCCATGCACACGGCAAGGTGCCTTCCCACTGCGTCGTGACCGAGTTTCGTGACCGGGCTGTTGTGCGGGAAGCGGCACGCAAGGCGGCGCGCGAATTTGCGTACCTTCGCATGTGGAGCATCCACCCGGACCAGATCCGGCCGATTCTGGAGGCCTTTGCCCCGCTGGAGAGTGAAATCGACATGGCGAGCGAAATCATTCTTCGCGCGCAGGGCGCCGACTGGGCTCCTTTAGACTACCAGGGTCAGTTGCACGACCGCGCAAGCTATCGTTTCTTCTGGCAGGTACTTGAGCGGGCGTACCGTACTGGCCAGTCGCTCGCGCCGGAGGTGCGCCAGTATTTTTCCGCGCCCTATCGAAGCTGATCGGTACGGCTCGTCACACGGAAAGCAACGATGAAAATTTTCCCTGACCCGATGATCGCTGCTGCGCTCGCCCTTGGCGCTTTGGTGGGCGGCACGGTGACGACGGCGATGGCGCAAGGCGCCAGCGCCGCAGTGGAATGGGTCGAGACCCGAACGAGCCGCACCGATCGTGGCGCTGCGCGCAACTTGGCAGCGCAGCAGCGGGCGCCGCTGACCGACGCCGAGATCGCCATCGCGCAGTTGGTGCACACCGGCACGCTGCCGTGCGAGCTGGGGGCCCAAGTCGTGCTCACGCCGGATCCGGCGACGGCTGGCTTTTTTAGTCTGCGCTTTGGCAAGTCTGTCTACCGGCTCTCGCCGCAGCATACCAGTACGGGGGTGGTCCGGCTGGAGGATCCGGTGGCAGGAATCGTGTGGCTGCAGATTGCCACCAAGTCGATGTTGATGGACCAAAAGTTGGGACGGCGACTTGCCGACGAATGCCAGAGTCCAGCGCAAGCGTTGGTGGCGCAGGCCAATCGCCGCAATCCACCGGTCAGTATGCTGGACGCGCCGGCGGCTGCGCCCAAGGCCAGGACCGTCGCCGACTGAGGGTCGGCGCGATGGCAGGAACGTTTTTTACAGGGAGTGAACCATGTTGCAAGCCTATCGAGTCCATGTCGCCGAGCGTGCCGCGCTCGGCATTCCGCCGTTGCCACTATCGGCGCAGCAGTGCGCTGAGCTGGTCGAGTTGCTCAAGACCGTGCGCTCGCAGAGCGAGGGCGCCGAACTGCTCGAGCTCATAGCGTACCGGGTTCCGGCCGGCGTCGATGACGCCGCCAAGGTCAAAGCCAGTTACCTGGCTGCGGTTGCCCATGGAACCGAGTCCTGTGCGCCGATCAGTCGCGCGAAGGCCACCGAACTGCTGGGCACCATGCTCGGTGGCTACAACATCAGCCCTCTGGTCGAGTTACTCGCAGACGAGGCGGTAGCGGCAAAGGCGGCGCAGGCGCTGACGAAGACCTTGCTGATGTTCGACCAGTTTCACGACGTCAAGGAACTGGCAGACAAGGGCAATGCGCACGCCAAAGCAGTGCTGCAGAGCTGGGCACAGGGCGAGTGGTTCACCAGTCGCCCGGAGGTGCCTGAGAGCATCACGGTGAGCGTTTTCAAGGTGGCTGGCGAAATCAACACCGACGATCTTTCGCCGGCGCCGGACGCGTGGAGCCGGCCCGACATACCCCTGCATGCGCTGGCGATGCACAAGAATGCACGGCCGGGGATCAGCCCGGAGCAAGAAGGCAAGCGCGGGCCGGTCAAGTTCATCGAGGACCTGCGCGCGCGTGGCCATCTGGTGGCCTATGTGGGCGACGTGGTCGGCACCGGTTCGAGCCGCAAGTCGGCTACCAACTCGGTGCTGTGGTTTACCGGGGAGGACATTCCCTTCGTTCCGAACAAGCGCTTCGGCGGGGTGTGTCTGGGAGGCAAGATCGCCCCCATCTTCTACAACACCATGGAAGATTCGGGCGCCTTGCCAATCGAACTCGATGTCAGCCAGATGAACATGGGCGACGTCGTCGAACTGCGGCCTTACGAAGGCCGGGCGCTCAAGGATGGCAAGGTGATCGCCGAGTTTCAGCTCAAGAGCGCGGTGCTGTTTGACGAGGTTCGCGCTGGCGGGCGCATTCCGCTGATCATTGGCCGCGGACTCACGGCCAAGGCGCGTGAAGCGCTGGGACTTCCGGTGAGCGAGTTGTTCAGGTTGCCGCAAAACCCGGGCATGACAAAGGCGGGCTTTACGCTGGCGCAGAAGATGGTCGGGCGCGCAGTCGGTTTGCCGGGCGGGCAGGGCGTGCGTCCGGGTACCTACTGCGAACCCAAAATGAGCTCGGTAGGTTCGCAGGACACCACCGGTCCGATGACGCGCGATGAACTCAAGGATCTGGCCTGCCTGGGCTTTAGTGCCGACCTGGTGATGCAGTCCTTCTGCCACACCGCCGCCTATCCCAAGCCGGTCGACGTCAAGATGCACCATGAACTGCCCGACTTCATCAGCACGCGCGGCGGCATCAGTCTGAACCCGGGCGACGGCATTATCCACAGCTGGCTCAATCGCATGCTGCTTCCCGACACCGTGGGGACCGGCGGAGACAGCCACACCCGGTTTCCGATCGGCATCAGCTTTCCGGCTGGATCAGGCCTGGTCGCATTCGGAGCTGCCACCGGTGTGATGCCGCTGGATATGCCCGAAAGCGTGCTGGTCCGCTTCAAGGGCCAGTTGCAGCCGGGCGTTACGTTGCGCGATCTGGTCAACGCGATTCCGCTCTACGCGATCCGCGCCGGCCTGCTCACCGTTGCGAAGCAGGGCAAGAAAAATATTTTTTCGGGTCGCATCCTGGAGATTGAGGGCTTGCCGGATTTGAAGGTTGAACAGGCTTTCGAGCTCAGCGATGCTTCGGCCGAGCGCTCGGCGGCCGGATGCACGGTGCATTTGGACAAGGCGCCAATCATCGAATACATCACCAGCAATATCACCATGCTCAAGTGGATGATTGCCAGCGGATACAAGGACGTGCGCACGATCGAGCGTCGCATCCGGGCGATGCAGGATTGGCTCTCGAACCCGGTGCTGATGAAGGCCGATGCAGACGCGCAGTACGCTGCTGTGATTGAAATCGACTTGGCCGACGTGCATGAGCCTATCGTTGCCTGCCCGAACGATCCGGACGACGTCAAGACCCTCTCGGAGGTGGCGGGGTCGCCTATCGACGAGGTATTCATCGGCAGCTGCATGACCAATATTGGCCATTTCCGCGCGGCGTCCAAGCTGCTCGAAAACAAGCGCGATATACCGGTCAAGTTGTGGATGGCTCCGCCCACCAAGATGGACGCCAAGCAGCTCAGCGAGGAGGGGCACTACGGTGTGTTGGGCGCGGCAGGAGCCCGCATGGAGATGCCAGGCTGCAGCTTGTGCATGGGCAACCAGGCGCAGGTCAAGGAAGGGGCGACCGTGTTCAGCACATCGACGCGCAACTTCCCGAACCGGTTGGGGAAAAATTCGAATGTCTACCTGGGTTCGGCGGAACTGGCTGCCATCTGTTCCAAGCTGGGACAGATCCCCACCAAGGCGCAATACATGGCCGACATGGGCGTCTTGACCGCCGCCAGTGCCGAGGTCTACAAGTACCTCAACTTCGACCGCATTGACGCGTTTACCCAGGCAGCTGCGTCGGTCAAGGAAAGCACCGCGTCCTAAACCCGATGGGCCGGCGCTGGGCACGGTAGACGCATCTTCACGGAGGCGATGGCGTCTGGGACGTGTTGTGCCTGGAGGGGCGGCTGCGCATGCCGTTTTTCGCGGCGTTAAGCCGGATAGGCGCCCGTGTGGCGGCCGTCCGCACGGGGGCAACGGTTACACTGAGCGCCGTCACTAATAGGTCACGTTTTAGGCCTATTTTTCCATTTGGGGTACCCGATGTTGTTTGCCAAGCTGCTGCCGCGTGATGGCAATTTTTTCGAAATGTTTAACCAGCATGCCGACTACATCGTAGAAGCGGCGCGGGCCTTTTCCAAGCTGGTGGCGAATTACAGCGATCCGCATTTGCGCCAGCAGTTCAACCAGGACGTCGACAACGCCGAGCGCGCCGCAGACCGAGTGACGCACGAGGTCAACAAGGCCATTCACGTGACCTTCATCACACCGATCGACCGCGAGCAGATCCACACCTTGATCAACACGATGGACGATGTGGCAGACCTGATACAGGACTCGGCGGAGACCATGGCGCTGTACGACGTACGCCACATGACCGAAGAAATCGTCCGTCTGACCGATGTGAGCGTCAAGTGTTGCGAGCGGGTGCGCGACGCGGTCAAACTGCTGGCGCGCATTTCCGAACCGTCGGTGGCCGAGGCGGCGCTGAAGACCTGCGAGGAAATCGACCAGCTAGAGTCTGACGCGGACCGCGTAATGCGGGCGGCGATGAGCAAGCTGTTTCGCGAAGAAAAGGACGTTCGCGAGGTGATCAAGCTGAAGGCGATCTACGAACTGCTGGAGACGATCACCGACAAGTGCGAAGACGTCGCCAACGTGGTGGAGGGTATTGTTCTTGAAAACTCCTGACCCGTTATTGCCATGACCAGTGCGCAAGTGACGCTGTGGGTCGTCGTGATGCTGGTGGTGCTGGCTCTGATCTTCGACTTCATGAATGGTTTTCATGACGCAGCCAACTCGATTGCGACCGTTGTCTCGACCGGCGTCCTCAAGCCCGGACAGGCGGTGCTATTTGCATCGTTCTTCAACTTTGTCGCGATACTGGTCTTTCACCTCAGTGTTGCCGCAACCGTCGGTAAGGGTTTGGCACAACCCGGCGTGGTCGACGTGCATGTGGTGTTTGGCGCGCTCATCGGTGCGATCAGCTGGAACTTCATCACCTGGTACTACGGCATTCCGAGTAGTTCCTCTCATGCGCTGATCGGAGGCATCGTGGGCGCGGTGGTCGCAAAGGCGGGCGCGGCTTCGCTGATCGCCGCCAGCGTGCTCAAGACGGTCGTGTTTATTTTTGTGTCGCCCACCCTGGGGTTCTTGCTTGGATCGGGCATGCTGATACTTGTCGCATGGACCTTGCGCGGCAGCACGCCGAGCCGGGTGGATCGCTGGTTTAGGAGGCTGCAGCTGGTGTCGGCTGGTGCCTACAGCCTGGGGCATGGCGGGAACGACGCGCAAAAGACCATTGGAATCGTATGGATGCTGCTGATCGCCACCGGCTATACGGCGGTGGGCGAAGCATCTCCGCCGACCTGGGTGATCCTCAGTTGCTACGCCGCGATAGCGCTGGGCACCCTGTTCGGTGGCTGGCGTATCGTCAAGACCATGGGACAGAGGCTGACCAAGCTAACGCCGGTGCATGGCTTTTGCGCCGAAACCGGCGGCGCAATCACGCTGTTTACCGCGGCCATGCTCGGCATACCAGTGTCGACCACGCACACCATCACCGGCGCCATCATTGGTGTCGGCGCAACCCAGCGCGCCAGCGCGGTGCGTTGGGGCGTGGCCGGCAACATCGTGTGGGCCTGGGTGCTGACCATACCGGCGAGCGCGCTGGTTGCCGCGTTTGCGTACTGGCTCAGCCTGGAGATCTTCTGACGGGGCGATCAGGCTTGCGGCCGCTTGGCGCTTGCTGCCACTGTGACGGGCGCGCCCTGCATGGCCTTCGGAGCTCCCTCGACCCGGTATTCGAAATAACGCTGAAAGCTGAAGGCGAGGGCGGATGTCAGGACGATGGTGCCAAGCAGCAGCGACATCACGACCCCGGCAACGGTTAACCAGCCGGTAGCACCGGCGTCGGCATCGGTGTCCTGGCCGGGATTGAATGTGTTGTTCCACCGAGCTGGCAGCATCAGGCCGTAGACGATGGCTGTCAGCGCGCAGCCTGCTGCGCTGAAACCAAGCAGTGGGATCAGCAACCAGCTCCACCGGTCGTCGAGCCCGAACTGTTGCGCCCGCAGAATGCCGTACAGGCCCAGCATACTCGGCAGTGGCAGGAGCCAGCCAAGCCAGTCACCCCAGCCGCGCAAGTAAAAACGATGCAGTCCCAAGGGCCCGCCCGCGAGCGCAAGCCAAGTCGCCAGGGTCTTGTTTTTCATCGGTAGATGGCGCCTGTGTCAGTTGCCTTCGGTCTTGCTGCGGGCGCCGCGATAAGGTGCTGTATCCGGGGGCGGATGGATGGCATGTTGTGTTCCCGATATAATGGAAGGCTTTTCAGCGTGTTTCTGGCCGGGTGGTCATGTTACGTGTCTCAACGCTGGAATATTGGCGGGAAGTAATTCCCGCCGTCCCCGAAGGATAAATCATGGTCGTCATCCGACTCGCCCGTGGCGGTGCAAAAGCACGCCCGTTTTTCAATATCGTTGTGTCCGACAAGCGGACGCGTCGCGATGGCCGGTTCATCGAGCGGATCGGTTTTTACAACCCGATCGCCACCGCCAACGAGGAAAGCATCCGCATCGCGCATGACCGCCTGAGCTACTGGAAAAGCGTCGGCGCACAGGCTTCGCCGACGGTCGAGCGTCTGGTCGATCAGGCCGCCAAAAAGGCCGCCTGATCCGGCCCTTCGGGGCTTGGCAGCGTCACCGGTTCGGAAAAGCGCAATGCTGCCCCAACTCGAAGCCGCCGAACTTCCGCCGGACGCCGTAGAGGTCGGCCGCATTGCAGACGCCTGGGGCGTCAGGGGTTGGTTCAAGGTTCTTCCTTACAGCGCCGACCCCGAGGCGCTGTTTTCTTCCAAACATTGGTACCTGCTGCCCAGTGAACGCGGCGCGCGCAAGTTCGACGGCAGCGTCGAACTCAAGGTCAGCGAGACCAAAGAGCATTCGGGCGGCATCGTCGCCAGTGCACACGGAGTCGACGATCGGAGTGCGGCAGAATGGCTGCGCGGGTCGAGGATCTTCGTATCTCGCGCAAGCTTCCCCAGCATTGGTTCGGACGAGTACTACTGGGTCGACCTGATCGGTCTGGCGGTGTTCAATCGCGAAGGCATCGATCTCGGTGAGGTCAAGGAGCTCTTGTCCACGGCAGCCCAGGCTGTCCTGGTGCTGCAGTACCAGCAGGGGGGCGTCCCGCGTGAGCGCATGATTCCTTTTGTCGCGGCCTATGTCGACGCGGTCGACCTTATAGCGCGCCGGATCACAGTGGACTGGCAAAGCGACTATTGAACGCAGCCATGCGCTTTGACCTGCTCACCTTGTTTCCGGAAATGTTCTCGCCGATGCTGGTCGGCGGCGTCACCCGTAGGGCATTCGAGTCCGGACAAGTCGACGTGCAGTTCTTCAATCCGCGCGACTTCGCCGACGGCAATTACCGCCGGGTAGACGATCGGCCTTTCGGCGGTGGACCCGGAATGGTCATGATGGCCGAACCCCTCGAGCGCTGCCTGCGTGCCGTCGAGGCCGCGCGGGGTAATTTGCCGCCGGTGGTGGCGTTTTCTCCCTTGGGCAGGCGGCTCGATCACGCCATGGTGGAGCGCTGGGCAGACAGCGATGGGGCGGTCCTTGTATGTGGACGCTACGAGGGTATTGACCAGCGTTTTTTGGATGCCTATGTGGACGAACAGATCAGCTTGGGCGACTTTGTTCTTTCGGGCGGCGAAATCGCCGCAATGGCTTTTCTGGACGCGGTTGCCAGGCTGCAGCCTGGCGTTCTCGCAGACGCGTCCAGTGCACAGCAGGACAGCTTCAACCCGGCCCTGGACGGCTTGCTCGATTGCCCGCACTACACCCGACCTGAGCAGTGGCGCGGAGTCCCGATTCCGGCCGCGCTGATGTCGGGGCACCACGCCCGGATTGCGCAGTGGCGCCGTGAGCAGCGTCTGCGTCTCACGCTGCTGCACCGGCCGGACCTGATCGCGCGCGCGCGCGGTGCAGGCCTGCTGGACGCGCGCGACGAAGCCATACTCGAGGGAGCTACCTGAGGCCGGCTTTATCGGTGGCAGTCCTCATGCGGCGATTTGCTATACTGGAAGGCTGTCCGATCCTCTGTCCGGCCGCTTTCAGGTGCACGCTTGGGAGCCTTTTGCGTCATTTCGGCGCTGGCGCGCACATGATCATTAGAGGAAGAAAATGAACCTGATCCAAACCCTGGAGCAAGAAGAAATTGCCCGCCTCGGGAAGAAAATTCCCGCCTTTTCGCCCGGCGATACCGTCATCGTCAGCGTCAACGTAGTGGAAGGTACGCGAAAGCGCGTGCAGGCTTATGAAGGCGTTGTGATCGCCAAGCGCAACCGGGGCCTCAACAGTGGTTTCATCGTGCGCAAGATATCCAGTGGGGAGGGCGTGGAGCGTACCTTCCAGACCTACAGCCCGCTGATTGCCGGAATCGAAGTCAAGCGCCGCGGCGACGTTCGCCGCGCGAAGCTGTACTACCTGCGCGACCGCAGCGGCAAGTCGGCGCGCATCAAGGAAAAGCTCTCCGCTAGGAAGCCGGCAGCCCAGTAAGCTTGCCCGCTTCGAACGGGGCCGCCCCGGCTGTTTGCCGCGGCGGCTTTTTTTCAATCGACGACATGCCCACGATAGCCGCGCCGACCCCGCTGTCCACATGGACACATTTCGACCCGCGTGCGGTTGCAGTGGCGGCAACAGACGCGCATCTGCCAGCCGTCGGCCAGCCCGCACTGAGCGAATCGGCTTTGCGCAAGCGCTTTGTGGAAGTGCGGGATTGGCAACCCGAGGTTCGCGTCGAGCCCAAGTACGCGCAGCGCACGCCGATGGCGGCGTCGGTGCTGATCGCGATCGTGCTGCGCGATCGGCCCACCGTGCTGCTCACGCAGCGTACGGCGCACCTGTCAACGCATTCCGGCCAGATTGCTTTTCCCGGCGGTAAGCAGGACGTAGGCGACGCTGATCAGGTGGCGACGGCTTTGCGCGAAGCGCGCGAGGAGATCGGCCTCGAAGCCGAGTTCATTCAGGTTCTGGGAAGCCTGCCGGTCTACGTGACCGGCACCGCTTTCATCATCACGCCGGTGGTGGGGCTGGTGCGCGAAGGTTTTTCACTTGTGCGCAACGCCGACGAAGTGGACGAAGTATTCGAGGTTCCACTTGAGTTCCTGATGAACCCGGCCAATCACCGGCGCCACATGATGGAGCGCGAGGGTTTGCGGCGCGAATGGCTTTCCATGCCCTACCAGGACGGTGCCACCGAACGATTCATCTGGGGCGCGACTGCGGCCATGCTGCGCAACTTTTACCGCTTTCTTTCGGCCTGAAGATTTCCGGGGCTTTGTCCAGCGAGGCAACGGATCCTGGCAGGCAAGCCCCTTATCATCCGGTCATGAGCTTCATAGCCATCCTTGTCGCGCTGCTGCTGGAGCAGGCGCGGCCGCTGCCACGGGGCAACCCGATTCACGCCGGCATGCGTGCCTGGGTGCGGATGGTTGCGCGCGCGGTTGACGCGGGCCAGCCCCAGCAGGCCTGGCTGGCCTGGGCCGCTTCGGTGCTGGTGCCGTCGCTGCTCGCGCTGGCCCTGCACTGGCTGCTGGTCGTTACGCTGGGCTGGGCTGCCGCCGTGGTCTGGAATATCGCGGTCCTTTACGCCACGCTCGGATTTCGCCAGTTCAGCCACCACTTCACCGAAATTCGCGATGCGCTTGAGGGCGCAGACGAGGCGCGTGCACGCCAGTTGCTGGCGGACTGGCAGCAATCGGATGCGAGCGGACTGCCGCGAAGCGAAATCGTCCGGCAGGTAGTGGAGCATTCGGTGATCGCCGCGCACCGCCATGTTTTCGGCGTGCTGGTCTGGTTCTCCGTCCTCGCGGCGTTTGGGTTCGGGCCAGCTGGCGCCGTGCTGTACCGTCTGGGCGAGTTCGCCCCGCGCTACTGGATGCACAAAGACCGGTCGATGTCGCAGCCGGTCAGCAGCACGCTTCAGGACGCCGCCACCCGCGCCTGGCAGTTGCTGGACTGGCTGCCCGCGCGCATCACGGCGATTGCCTTTGCTGTCGTCGGAAGCTTTGAAGCGGCGATCGAGGGCTGGCACGACTACGAGCAGCGAGGGCCCGGCGACAGCGACGGCGTGATTCTCGCCGCCACCGCCGGCGCGGTTGGCTTGCGCATCGGGCCCGGCGCGTCCATCGCCCCCGCTGGCGATGCGGACGACACGCAGCCCGACGGCGCAGCGACGCCGACGGCGCTGGTACCACCGGGCCAGACGCCCGAGGTGGGTCATCTGCGCATCATTGTTGGCTTGGTCTGGCGAACGGTCGTCATGTGGATGGTTTTGCTGGCGCTGCTGACGCTGGCGCGGCTGCTCGGCTGATCGCCTGCGGCGCGGCTCAGTAGCTCGACTGCGACAACTCGGCGAACAACTCTGTATAAATCCGGTACCGGTCCGGGTTGACGCCGGATGGGCCGAACGCCGGCGATGCCGCAGCTAGCACGCCGCAGCCGGGTTCGTGGAGGTGCGTGCAGTTGTAAAAGCGACAGTTTCCGGTGTGTCGCCTCAGGTCCGGCATATAGCTTGCCAACCGCATCGGATCGATGTGGCGCAGCCCGAATTCCTGGAACCCGGGCGAGTCAATCAAGGCGCCCGATTTGGCGTCGTCGACCCAGTACCAGGTGGTGCTGGTGGTTGTATGTTTTCCCGCGCGCAGTGCTTGGGATATCTCGCCGGTTTGCGCCGAAGCGCCTTGCGCCAGCAGGTTGATCATGGTGCTCTTGCCAGCGCCCGAAGGACCGAGAACCAGTGTTGTCTTGCCCTGCAGGTGTTCCAGCAAACGCTCCTTGTCCGGACCGGCTGAGTGGCGAAGCGACAGCGGCATCAAGGTGTAATCCATGGCGCGGTAAGGCGCCAGCCAGTCCCATGCGCGCGCAAACGGATTGCCCAGGTCGCTCTTGTTGAGTGCAATGATCGGCCTGATCTGCTCGGCCTCGGCGGCGATCAGCGCGCGCGACAGCTGGTTGCTGGAAAAGGCCGGCTCAGCGGCGATCAGCACCAGTACCAGGTCCAGGTTGGCGGCGAAGGACTTGGTCCGGATTTCGTCGCGTCGATAAAACAGGTTGCGCCGCGGTTCAATTTTCTCGATGGTGCCTTCGTCGCGCGATGCTTGCCAAAGAACCCGGTCGCCCACCACACCTTCGCTTTTCTTTCCGCGGGAATGGCAGATACGCCGTTCTCCGGATGGCGACTCGACCAGAAAATGGCGCCCGTAGTTGGCAACGATGAGCCCGCTTTGCTGCGTGGCGTACTCGTTCAAGGCCTGGCTTTCAGCTCGACTCGCATGGCAGCAAGGCGTCGACGGCAGCGGCGCACGCAACGTCGGTGCCGGTGATACCGCCGACATCATGGGTGTTGAAGCGCACCACGCATCGCTTGTAGGAGACCAACAGGTCCGGATGGTGGTCTGACTCATGGGAGGCAAAGGCCACCGCGTTCACGAAGGCCATGGTCTCGTAATAGTTCGAAAATTCAAAATGCTTTTCGATCGCCGTCGCCGACCCTTCGCCGCTCAATGTCCAGTTGTCCAGGCGGGCCAGCGCGCTGACGATTTCGGTCGCCGTCAAGGCCCGTCGCATGCTGGTCGATCGGTCTGGCTGCTTGCGCATTTTGTCCGTCAGGCCGGCACGCCGGAAGCCATCCGCTCAAGCCGTTCGCTGGCTGGCGGGTGCGAGTAGTGGAATGCCACATAGACCGGGTCGGGCGTCAGCGTCGACGCGTTGTCCTCATAGAGCTTGAGCAGTGCCGCCGACAGATCGGCACTGCTGGTCTGCGCGACCGCATAGGCGTCGGCCTCGAACTCGTGGCGGCGTGAAATTTGCGCAAATAGCGGCCCCAAGAAGGTGCCGAAGACCGGCAGCACCAGCATGAACAACAGCAGCGCGAGCGCGTCATTGGGCGCGCCGGCCAGCAGCTGGGGTCGCACGCCCAGCGCGGTGTAGAACCAGGACTGGGTCGACAGCCAACCCAGCAGGATGAAGCCGGCAAGGCTCAGGGCGGCCATGCTTGCCATGCGCTTGACGATATGCTTGTGCTTGAAGTGCCCCAGTTCGTGCGCTATCACTGCGTCGACCTCTTCCGGCGACAGGCGGGCGAGCAACGTGTCGTAGAACACCACGCGCTTGGCGGCACCGAAACCGGTGAAATAGGCGTTGGCGTGCGCGCTGCGTTTGCTGCCATCCATCACAAAAAGCCCTTTGGCGGCAAAGCCGCAGCGCTGCATCAGCGCATTGACGCGCGCCCGCAGGTCCTCGTCGTCGATCGGCTTGAACTTGTTGAAAAGCGGCGCGATGAAGCTCGGGTAGACCATCAGCAAGAGAAGGTTCAACCCCATCCAGGCGCACCAAGCCCATAGCCACCAAAGTGGGCCCGCAGCACCCATTAGCCATAGGATCAGGGCCGCCAGCGGGACGCCGATCAATGTGCCTATCAATGCTGACTTCAGCAGGTCGACAAGCCATAGCTTGAAACTGGTCTTGTTGAACCCAAAACGCTCTTCGAGTCCGAAGGTCTGGTAGCCGGCCAGCGGCAACTCAATCAGCGAGCCGATCAGCACGAAGCCCAGCACCAAGGCGAGTTGCTGCCCCATTCCAGGCTCCATCAGGCGCAGCAGCTCGGCGTTGAGTAGATCGAGACCCCCGAGCAGGGTCCAGCCCAGCACGACCGCAGCACCCAGAGCCCCTTCAATAAGACCCACGCGGGTCTTGGCGACGGTGTAATCGGCAGCTTTCTGATGCGCTGCCAAAGAAACTGTTTTTGCAAAGCGCTGCGGCACCGCGCCGCGGTGCGCCGCCACGTGGCGGATCTGGCGCGTCGCGAGCCAAAACCTGAGCACGATTCCAGCCACCAGGAATAGGGCGAAGGCTCGTGTCAGCAGCAACGAGGGCGAGAGGGCTTCAGCCATGGCGAGGAATTAAAGACGGGGTCAAGGCAGCGAGTTTAGGGGCAATTCGGTTTCGCTTCCTGGCCTGGGCGACAATTGGCCCATGGCTGAAACTGAACCGACCCTTGCAAAATCCGATCAAAATTTGGTTTGGCTCGACTGTGAAATGTCGGGCCTGGAGCCATCCAAGGAGCGCCTGCTGGAGGTCGCAGTGGTCGTGACCGGGCCCCAACTCGAGCCGCGGGTCGAAGGGCCGGTGTTTGTGATCCACCAAAGCGATGCCCTGCTCGCCCAGATGGACAGCTGGAACAAGGGCACGCACGGCAAGAGCGGCCTGATTGAGAAGGTGCGGGCATCGACGGTCCTTGAGGCACAGGCCGAGCAGCAGTTGCTCGCGTTTTTGGACGCCTATGTTCCCCAGGGTGCTTCGCCCATGTGCGGCAACACCATCGGGCAGGACCGGCGATTTTTGGTCAGCTACATGCCAAAGCTGGAGGCATTTTTCCATTACCGCAACCTCGACGTCAGCACGCTCAAGGAACTCGCGAAGCGCTGGCGCCCCGAGATCTACAGCGCGTTCAAGAAGCAGCAAAAGCACACCGCCTTGGCCGACGTGCACGAGTCGATCGACGAGCTATTGCATTACCGCCGGCACTTCCTGAAGATGGCCGATTAGGTAGAAACCCCAATCCATGGGATAATTCGAGGCTGCACTGCGACCACGAGTGCATTTGTACATCTCCCCTCACACCAGACCCTTCTGAACAGGGTCCTCTCAAGAGTGCAGCGCAAGCGCTAAACAAGCGACGCGAACGCACTGCGGCCGGCGACGTTGGCCCTGAGTTTCGTTTGATGGTTGATGTTGTATTGACCAAAAACGAAATCGCCGCGGCTCACCCCCGGCGTGCTCGACCGAGAGAATTTTATGAAAAACGCATTTGACTTGCATGGCGAGGCCGCGCCTGGACTGAACACAGACGCCGATAACGCTCTGGCCTTCGTGGAGCCAGTCGCAGTTCTGGTAGACGACGCGCTGGCGCTGGAGACGGCTGCAGAACCCCCGATTCCGAGCGGTTTCATCAAGATGGGCTTGGCGCCCGAGTTGCTGCAGGCGGTGCACGACCTGGGCTTCACGCAGCCGACCGTGGTTCAAGAAAAGACCATCCCGCTGGCGATGCAGGGCACGTTGGGACACGACGACGGCGCCAAGTTCATCGACCTGATGGTGTCAAGCCAGACCGGCAGCGGAAAAACCGCGGCTTTCCTGCTGCCGGTGCTGCATACCCTGCTGGGCCAGCAAGCGGCCGTCGCGAACCAAGAGCGTGACGAGTTTGAGCGCGTCTGCGCGCAAGCCCTTGCCAAGGGCGAAGCGCCGCCCAAGAAGCCGCGCCGCAAGGATCCCACCAGCAGCCGAAACTTCAAGGCGGCGACGCCCGGCGCGCTGGTGCTGTGCCCGACCCGAGAGCTCGCGCAGCAGGTGGCGCACGACGCGATTGACCTGGTGCGCCATTGCCGTGGGCTGCGCGTGGCCAATATCGTCGGCGGCATGCCCTACCAGCTGCAGATCGCCAAGCTGCAGAACGCCGACCTGGTGGTCGCGACGCCGGGGCGCCTGCTTGACTTGCAGCGTTCAATGCAGATCAAGCTCGATCAGGTGCAGTTCCTGGTGGTCGACGAGGCCGACCGCATGCTCGACCTGGGCTTTGCCGACGACCTGGCTGAAGTCAACCAGCTGACCGCCGGGCGCAAACAGACCATGATGTTCAGCGCCACGCTGGCGCCGCGTATCCAGCAACTTGCAAGCCGCGTCATGCGCGAGCCCCAGAGGCTGCAGATCGACAGCCCGCAGGAGCGCCACCAGAACATCCGCGAAGTGCTGTTCTGGGCTGACAACGCGCAGCACAAGCGCCGGCTGCTGGACCACTGGCTGCGTGACACCACGATCAACCAGGCTATCGTCTTCGCCAGCACGCAGATCGAGTGCGATGGACTCGCCAACGACCTACAGCAGGAAGGCTTCAGTGCTGTGGCCTTGCACGGGGCGCTGAACCAGGGCCTTCGCAACCGTCGGCTGATGGCGCTGCGCGAGGGCCATGTGCAGATCCTGGTGGCTACCGACGTCGCGGCACGCGGAATCGACGTGCCCACCATCACCCATGTGTTTAATTTTGGCCTGCCGATGAAGGCCGAAGACTACACCCACCGCATTGGTCGCACCGGCCGTGCCGGACGCGATGGTCTTGCGGTGACGCTGGCCGAGTTCAGGGACCGGCGCAAGATCTTCGACATTGAGGCGCATACCCGCCACCCCTTCAAGTCGGAAGTGGTTCCAGGAATGGAGCCGCAGCAGCGGTTTCCCGATTCCCGGCCCAACCCGGGCTTCGGCGCGCGCAATGGCCGTGGCGCTGGGGAGGGCGCTTCTCGCGATCGCAAGTTCGGTCCGGCACGTGGCCGCGAAGGCGGCTTCGGCGCGCGCGATGGCGCTGCCGCGCGCGAAGGATTCAGCTACAAGCGCGAGGGCGGGTTCAATGACCGTTTTGCCGGTCGTGGCGAGCCGCGCCGCGATGCTTCTGCGCCGCGTCCCGACTTCGCTCCGCGGGGAGACTTTGGGCCGCGCGGCGATTTTCCGCCGCGCCAGGGCAGTTTTGCCAAACCGGCACACGAGCGTGCTGCCCCGGCGCGCCCGGCCAATGGCGCTAAAGTCTTTGTTCCGCGTGACATGCAAAAGCGCCCGCTCAAGCTCGACAGGCCGGCGCGCGGCTGAGCCGAGCCGACGACCCATCCGCTGCGGGGGCCTGCGCCCGCTCGCGCTTGCTACCTATCGGCGCCCATGGCCAGTGCG
>Ga0214919_10001311_pt1 | contig 41047 bp, 30 predicted proteins | sample LL1503_MetaG_FD_177994 | JGI IMG/M metagenome (GOLD analysis project Ga0214919, IMG submission 177994) | Freshwater microbial communities from Lake Lanier, Atlanta, Georgia, United States - LL-1503 | ecosystem: Environmental > Aquatic > Freshwater > Lake | place: USA: Georgia | collected...
TGCCTATCTATTGACGATAGGCCCACCGAAGGTTGCCTATCTATTGACGATAGGCCCACCGAAGGTTGCCTATCTATTGACGATAGGCCCACCGAAGGTTGCCTATCTATTGACGATAGGCCCACCGAAGGTTGCCTATCTATTGACGATAGGCCCACGGAGCCCTTGTAATTTATTGGGAAGATTGAATTGAGTTCTTAGGGCGAGTTGTTTCCCCTGCTGCGCAGTAATTTCATTATTATCGCGGAAGAGCTGGCTATAATCCTTCTTGCAGCATTTCAATACGCCTACCGCATTCTTAGGAGGATCAATGAGGTTCACACCAGGAACTACCACATTATAAGGTGCCGAGCTGGGCGCATCGGAACAAACCGCGCAACCTACCGCAGCGCCGAATACTAGGGCCGTCTTATCTGCATTGACACTTCCATCTGATACGCCAGAATACCCTTTAACACAACTAGTCGGGACTGAAGTCTTTAAGATATTTGCAATTGAACCACCAGGAGTTGAGTAAGAGGTGGCGATAGGAGTGATTGTTCTCTGTTGAACTTTTGCCGCGGCCTTGTACGTCACCTGAGAAGCATCTTGGCCATTCTGGAAACCTATTATATTTGGCCTCGCCTTTGTCTGGCGGCGAAGATACTCGGCGTAGTTCATTCTGTTAAGTCGCATATAAAAATTGAGTATTGTACTTAATTCTTATAGGTCATGGAATCTTTTACCTGCAAATGTGGTAAGGTTGAGTCAAAGAGTAAGAGAGCTTTGAAGACAAATCCTTTCTTTTCTGTACACAACGAAATACCGCAATCAAAAAGATTAAGAACAAAATTGCGCTGAATAATGAATTGCTTGAAAAACAGAATAAACACCTTTAACACAGTGCACTGCAGATCTTTGTCTCCAAAAACGTTGGGTCGCGATTGTCGCACAACCGCCACTTTTTTTTGGCCCCCAAAAAAAAGTTGATTCCACTTTCCCCCCAGTTTTCCAAGTCCCAATCCAAAATGTCCTCTCCCATTGTTCAGCCTTCAGCGTTCTCAGTGTCAAAGGTCTCCATCAGCGCCCCCAAGGTCCTTGAGTCCGGTGGTAAGCTAGCATATCTCAATTATGGGGACGCGCGTGCTCTAGTCATGCAGACGCCTTCTCTCCCCAGCCCCTTTGGCATGAATGTCTTTGACAAGGCTGGTCCTCCCAAGTATTCCCTTGACCTCGCTCTCCGCGGCTACCAGGAGAACCCGAAGGTCAAGTCATTCTATGACGCGCTCTCTTCTTTGGATGACTACATGATTGACCAGGGCGTTAAGAACAGCAAGCTCTGGTTCAAGGCGGACATGAAGCGTGAGGTCGTCCAGGCCTTCTACACGCCGTGCGTCAAGTTCGGTCGTGACAAGGACGGCAACCAGACTTCTTACCCGCCGAATGTCAAGCTCCAGCTCCGTCGCACGCGTGACGGTGGTGACTTTGAGACGCAGTTCTACGACGCGAAGTCAAAGTCGGACCCCCACGCCACGCCCATCAAGGGTGTGCCTGTTGAGGAGATGCTCGTGAAGAAGGTTGAGGTCACGGCACTCATGCAGTGCACGGGCGTCTGGTTCGCGGGTGGCAAGTTCGGCCTCAGCTGGAAGGCTGTGCAGGTTCGTCTTGACTCGGTGCCGGCTGGTCTTGGCCGTGGGCCGGCGTTTCAGCAGGACGAGGATGAGGATGCGGACGACGTCCCCTTCAAGGCGAGCGGCGCGGCCTTCTCGGAGCCGGCTGAGTTTGCGCCTCGTGTTGCAGCGGCCCAGCCCGCAGAGGAGGATGCAGAGGATGAGGACGAGGAGGTCGCGCCCCCGCCGGTTCCCAAGAAGACGGTTGTCACCAAGAAGAAGGTTGTTGCCGGCATGAAGTAAGGATGAAAGTAACCACTTAAAATGAATTAAATATAAATTTACAGGCCGAGAGGCCCTCTCCGATATGGTGTAACGGTTAGCATACGGCTCTTTCACAGCTAAGACCCGGGTTCAACTCCCGGTATCGGAAATAAGGTTTGGTAATACCTTTAAAAAAGACCATTTGGCCCTATAGTGCAGTGGTTAGCACGTGGGACTTTGACAAAAGAAAAGTCTGAGTAATCCCGAAACCCGAGTTCGACCCTCGGTAGGGCCTAAACTTTTTTTAAGATATCAAATATCTTAAAAAGAATTTTTTTAGAAAAAACTTAATTTACTTTCTAGCCTTTCTCTTTCTTGTCTTTCTGCTAGACTTTCTTGAAGAACTTACTCCTGATGGTTTAGAGTATTTGAAACGCTGTAACATGTCTTGATTAATAGTTACACGTGTTAAAGGTTCTGAATTATTTCCAGCATCAAACCACCCCTGTAAACTGTCAATATGATATACAAAACATCTTTCTCCACTTGCGGTAAATTTTCCATTTGGGTGTTTTATTAAAACACATTCTTCGCCATCCTCAAAATCATCAAGAGATATACTATTTCTATCATTTATTACTATATCAGTTCCTTCTTTTAGAACACCAATATGCGGCGCCTTTGAGATTTCCAGGTTTTTATTCATAAGTGTATCCATAATATCTTTTATCTTATCAATTAAATCGTAGTTGATATAATCTTGATACATAATATCGGGGACATCATGACCAACACTAATATTTAATGTATTCGCAGTCGTCATAATACCTATAATAAAATCCGGATTAGTAAAAGCATATATAAGTAAGTCGCCAGAACGATTCATATCAAAGCTAGAATTTTTAATATACATATGAAAATTTCCACCACCCTCAAATTGGATATCAAGATAATCTCTATCTGGTGTTAAACTTATACTCTCAACTGGCATTCTAATTATATAAAAGAATTAACATGCAAGGTGAACTGCCGGATTTAAAAAATCCTAAGCTTTCTGTAATCTAAAGAATAAATTCATATATTTATTAATGGATATTCCCCAGGAAGAAGGAGAAGCGGAGAAATGCATCTGCGACGAACCTGCAACGAATCAATGTGTATTTTGCAGACGCAATCTATGCGACGACATCAACTGTGGCACAGATACTGTAGACGGATACTTGTGCGGGACATATACTCAGTGGGGGTGTGCGCGCAACTATACGAATTGCGACGAGTGCATGAACGACAAGGCGATTCACGAAGAAGATTTTGTTCTATGCGATGAATGCAGCGAGGCTCGGTGTGAAGAATGCTCAAAGACTTTTAAGGAATGCGAGTTCTGCTCAGTGAAGCAGTGCGAGCCGTGCGCATCTGATAATTTTACTGAATGTGATAAATCCAGTGATTGTAATAAGAATCGTTGCGGCAACTGCACTGAGACGCATCTTTGTTCATAAAATATTGGCAAAAGTATGGAAGATTACAAGAATGCTAAACTTTTACATACAATTTATACGCCATCCTACGGGTTTCCAGAATGGGTCCTTGATCCTACATTGTGGAAATCATTTGAGTTTGATAAAACAGCTGTTTACTATGATAAAGATGATAATATAGATGACGTACTTCGTATAGTTCTACAACGAGAACCATGTAATATTGCGATGGAAAGATTATATGATGTGGATAAAATGCACGAACATTTTGGATGGAAATATGGAGCATATGGTTTGTGTAACAGGGGATCTTTAATGCCGAATATTGCAATTTATTGCAAGGCTTCTGTATTACGTCCGAGTGGCTATAAAAAGGTTCATGTTATTAATCTTATAGGATATGCCTTTGACACAATGGACCAGCCAGATTATATATACTTTCATACAAAGCCGATTGAACATCTTATAGAAAAATACAGAAATGTCTGGAGAAAGGCATTCGCAGCTGCAATAGATTTAAAGATCAATAAAATCAAGATATACAATGTGGGCGGAGGAGCATTTTCAGGACCATATGATAATTTCATAATTGATGTGTTCGAACCAGCCTTCTTACCACTCTTACACGAGTTTGAAGGCTGTGGAATAGAGATTCTTGGATATAATTTTAATACGAAAAAATTCAACGGAGGACTTATACCAAAGATATTAGACGATGATACAGATAATATATTATATGTAAATGCATGGGACCCATGGTCTTTGATAGGAAATGGAAATAGTCGTGATAATTCTCTTGATGGATTCTGGGGAAGATATTCTAATATGGCTGTCCTAGGATCTTCTTTAACAAATTCTTATATAAAGTATCGGGCCGTTAATCAAACTCATATTCCTTCTCGCGAAGACGCTGAATTGTAAAAGGGATCTCAATTAAGGTCGCACCAATAAATTGCGGAATTATGAATTGTAGCTGCAGAGTCAGTGTAGTAAAAAAGCTGGTGATGTTCAGGACCTCCATAAGAAATGGTTCTGCCAGAATCACCACATAAGTCCAACGCTTACTAAAGGGCACCTTTGGCACAGCACGATTCCAGATATATGAATGCAAATTATTTGTCATAGCATATTGATAATAGTTATTCATAAGAGCTGAGATAAAGCTTATAAAGTACCGTTCAGTAACTTTGTTACTGAACGGCATTGCCGAAAAAATATAATTTAGAACCAGAGGTTCTAAATTATATTTTTGACGGTACATCATTAGGACTTTCTCCCAACTGTCTAATTTAATCCCTACGAAGCTCGCGTTACCAGGTCCGAAGTGTAGAAAATCTGAAGAAAATCCGCCTTCCTTTGCAATAAAGCTTACGTATATTAAAAGATATACGCTGGAAACTCCGAGAATGGTTTTTGGCGAAGAAAGAAATCCTTCGGTGCGACTTATAATCGTTTCTCCAGATGCATCTAGCAGAGGTTCTACGATTTCCACATCTTCCATTTTGTTATCATAGACGTCATGTTTTAGACCTTTCTTGGTACCACTTTGGCTCCTTGAAAAAAAGTTGGTGCCACTTTATTTGGTTCGCCAAGGCTCCCAAAAAAGTTGATGCCACTTTTGGCTCCCAAAAAAAGTTGGTGCCACTTTTGGCTCCCTGCGGCTCGCCAAAAGTTGATGGCCTAAACCCCCACGAATATAATGTGTAGGGCGAGAGGCCCTCGCAAATAAATAAGAAACAAGGATGTCCGAGTGGTTAAGGAGACAGGCTTAAGATCTGTTGGAGCAATCCGCGTGGGTTCGACCCCCACTCCTTGTAGGGTATAACGACTTGCCTCCGCGCGGCATACCTGGAAACATGTTCTTTATGAAGAAACATGGCTAAAAGTCCAAGCGTTAATAGTTCAGTGGTAGAATGCAACCCTTCCAAGGTTGTGACGCGGGTTCGATTCCCGCTTGACGCATCTAGAGTTCGGAGTCACTCGTACAAAAAGACCCAATATGCCCCTTTAGCTCCTCGTTAGTGTGCTAAAGGGGCTTTGCCCGCAAGGGCATATGCGCCCCTTTAGCTCAGTGGTAGAGCACCCGCTTTGTAAATGCCCAACGGGCTAACCAGTAAGCGGTAGGTCCTGAGTTCAATCCTCAGAGGGGGCACAAGGTTCGGTGACACCATAACAGTCACCATCGGTCCGAAAGGACAATGCCCGTGTAGCCCAATGGATAAGGCGTCAGCCTTCTAAACGTAGTAACTGCGTAGCGTAAGCTGAAGATTGTGGGTTCGATCCCCACTTCGGGTATCCAGCACTTTTAGTGCATTTGGCCAGTATTTACTGGCCCTCAACCGGTCTTTACCGGTCCTTAACCGGCGTAGCTCAGTTGGTAGAGCATGGGGCTTTTAACCCCAGGGCCGCGGGTTCAAGCCCCGCCGTCGGTATTTTTTTACGATTTCTTAAATCGTAAAAAAATGTATCCCTATTTCCTAGATTTCTTAAATCCTGAAAAAATGTTTTAAAATTCACCCATTCTTAGCTGCGGTTAGGAGGGTATCTCGTCTGGTTAGGATCCTGGTCGCCATTGTTCTCTACAAAGCAAGCCGTGCATCCAAGCTTTATCTCCGCCACAACAGCCGCACCAGCGCCAGTCGGACGTGTAGCAGCAGCGCTGACCTTTCCATTTGTAGGCGTAACTGTGACATTCTTCCAATCATTGTAATACGCATTCTCCGCCATATTGCGCTTCTTGACTGTGACCTGAGACGCATCGCGGTTTGTGGTTCCCATTCTAACTCATCTTTTGATTTTTTGTCAGCGGACAAGCCCTTGCTGGAGGGGCCGGCGGTGGAGGAAGAGGGGGGCATAATATAGGAATTAAAGGGACATGGAACATTGTAGAATTACATTCATTAATCTGTTTAGCAAGACTTTCAATTCTTGCACTCTCTGTGGCAAAGGATAGATTCTTCTTAGCAAGTATCTGCTGTACACGGCTTTGACTCACTCCGTATGCAGCAGATGCAGAGGAGCCAATGGTAGCTGAATAAGTTGGGTCACATGAATACTGAAGACTGGCAATGCGGCTTCCTTGAGTTGGTGTTATAGGGGCTTGTATGGTGTTCTTATTGACACACAAGCACCCATTTTGCACAGTTATATTCACAGCACAAGTGGCGCGATTTCTGGTTTCTCTTCTAAGGCGTCCGCCTTCTGAGTTACCAGAGGCAGAGGCAGAGGCGAAGGAAGACCCGTTCATTCTCTGATCTTGATATAGAAATGGGGGGGTCAGGAATACTCCTCGGGGTACTCACCTTTGCATTCTTATTCATAATTTTTGGCATGAACTACATATCCTTAGTGAGGAGCATTAGAAAAGAGGGATTTGCTTCTGCAGAAGCAAAGGCAGAAGCAAAGGCAAAAGGAGAAGGAGAAGAAAAGGCCACCTCAGCCATAGAAAATCAAGTACGTCTTGTGATGGATGGGCTCGCTGTTCCAGAAATATGCCCCCTCTATACAACAATTCGTAAGAATGCCGTGCAGAACTATACGGCCGGTCCTAATGCCCTATCCATCGCTGATGCGAATAAGAAGGTAGAGGCGAATCTCGCGATCAAGATTCCTGGCGGAGCTCTCCCATGTCCTCTTTTTACATATCCAAAAGCCGGCTCAACGGATCTTGATTGGCTAGCATTTGTCCAAGGAATCCCGTCAGATTTCGGCGCCCGGGTTGTATTTATGGCGATCTATGCGAAAGACTATCTCGGTACCACAGAACAAAGTCTCAAAGACGCTCTTTCTGGAAAGGGCCAGGTGCCAAAGGTGGATCCTGCAGAAGCCTTTACTGTATGCACTCCCGATGTGGCTGATACTCGGCGGGCTGAGAAGGCGAATAAGGTCAAGGCTCAAGCGGCTGCCCAGGCAGCCCAGTGTGAGCTCCCTGAAGACATGAAGCCTGAAGATGTGCAGACGGCTATCCTCGATCTCCTCAAAACCCTTGTTGCACAAAAAACAAGCATTCTACTCGCAAAACAAATTGACCCAAATCTTGATATACTTCCGCTCATTAAAGATGCGACGGCCTCGGCCAAATATATCAATGAGAAATCGCAACAGGCCCAAGATGGGTCTCTAGTGATGGATGCGCCCATAAAGGCATCTACATTTAACAGTCCTGTCACAGCTTCCGAGTAAGTCTTCTTCCTCGAAGAGAGCGCTTCTTCCCCACCTTCTGAGTCCGCTCAGCCTTCAGCTTCAAAAGAGTTGCAATACCCTTCTGATGCCCAGAACATCTCAGTCCAAACGCAGGCACAAATTGAGTCGGACGATCCCGAGCCTTCTCGCTTATCTCATATAACTTGCGAACTACACAGTTGGCGTTGAACTGCGACTTATCCCGCTTAGAACCAAATATTAAAACTGTGTAATAATAATTCAAGAGTAAATCTGGCGTGCCCACGCGCATATCAGCACCATCAACCTTAAGAGTCGTATATGCATGACAAGAATTCTCCTTGAGAATCATGGCGATTAGATTACCACCTTTTGACACAGTAACATAATCATATATATGATCTGATGGAGAGGGAAATTCCTTTATTACTAGACGCTTTGATTTGATTAGCCCAAGGCTCGCAATGTCCTCCGCATCCACATAAGGGTTGGAGCTCATGAAGATAAGTGGTCCACCTAAAGAAGCAAGCCCCTGTAAAGAAATCTTATCTCTCCCAGATTCAAGAAGGTGCACGAATTCAGGGCCCATCATCACTGATTTCCTTTTTACACATAGCTCCAGAATCTCGGCCCTTACCTCTGATGAAACTGTGTGTGGTAGGACGAGATCTTCGTCACAACCTAATCCTGTCACAGGATACTCGTGATTCAATAAGGTGAGACGATCAAACACCTTGCTCCAACGAGCCACTTCTCCACGCGGTCTGCTAATTTCCAAATACATGAACATTCTCAATAAATCCGCATCGCAGTATAAGATTCCATTCACAGATTTCGCACGTTTCTGAATTATCTTAAACATCTCGGGATTCATTTGAGAACAGTCGGCCACCGGAATATAATTCACATAGATCTTGATCGTGCCTTCGTGCACACTGAGCTTTTTACTGATTTCTGTGAATCCTTCGGCCTCTAAAAAACTCATTAGATCCTCCACATCTTGTTCCATGGTGGGTGTAAAAAAGTCGTAATCGGGAATCGTATATTTCTCATCGTAGAACTTGCGCTCCTTTGATAAGAGGGCATTAATCGCCTGACCTCCGTAGCACACACGCTTGCTTTTAATAAGAAAGTGTTCAACGGCTTGAATGGCCTTCCGAATCGCGGGATCATTCGCCACCGTGAAATCTACGCGTTTCTCGGCCTCTTTTACTATTCTCTCAAGTCTCTGCTTTTGTTTTTGTATGTCTGGTTTTTTCAAGACTGGACTCACAATCTCTCTTGGATCATCGTCCATTTAATAAGAGGGTGGAATTTATCTAAAGAGACTTGGCTCTCTAGGCAGTGAACTGTCTTTAGACAGCGACTTGTCTCTCTAGACATGGCCTAAGGCCCGAAGGGCCTAACCGACCCGAAGGGTCTAAACAGCGACTTGGCCAGGCTGCAGTCCTGGTGAAACTCTCGCGTTCATTTTGGCATTTGCCGGTGCAGGAACAACCGGCGCCGGCTTCGTATATCTAGCAGCAGGGACTTTGATCTGCCAAGCAAATCCTTTCCATTGATTTATGATTGGCTGCACTTCTGCAAGAGGTCTCATGAAGAACGGCGCAGGAATCATCTGGATTCCCGAAGCGGTTGCGCCACTTAGAAGACTGCTATCAGGGACCGCCAAAGGATCATCTTGCGCAGTCATGTGCCAAACAGTTCTTGCGCGATCTGGCCAGTTCACCTTGCTACCACTCACATCCTGCAGCCGCATAGATCTCGCATTCCCTGGTTTTTCTGCATCTGGCAGCGTCACAGCGAAATTCGTATAATTAGCCAACACTGGTGTAATCTTCGCATATGCCTGCTTCAAAGCGAGCTTAGTATCAAAGTCTGTGAAAATGATGAACTTGTTCTTAAGCTCGATCAGCGGAATCTGGGTTAGAATGGTGCTCTCGTTCAGCGTATCAACTGCGCTGCCGAATCCGCCTAGACTCACCAGTCTACGATCTGCGGGTATGACGTCCAACTCGGCCGCAATATCTGAGGTCAGCTGCACATAAGCCTTTTCACTCTGGATTGGATCTGGAATGTAACCTGGAGATGACTTGATATAGAGTAAGATGGGTTCATCCGCCTGCGTAACATTCAGGCCATTGTAGGTGAGTAAATCCGTGCAGAACTTCTTTATTGTGAGTCCATTCAAGCTGATGATCTTTCCTGATGCGTTGCGACAGGTGATCGCGGGCTTTCCTGAAAGAGGCCAGTGGGGAGGGTATTTATTGTCATCTAGGTACACACTAATTGGGATTACAAACGAGCGGATACCTGATCGGAGAGCATTTTGCACATAGGTCTCGGAACTAAAAACACCAGGCTCTTCGCGGCCGATATATCCTCCTAGAGATGCGGTGAGAGGACAGAGGTTTACGAGATACGCCTCAGAAGCATCAAGATTATTAATAAGACTGCTATAAAGCGATCCTTGGCTTTGCCCCGCCCCAGCTCCCTCGCTCTGAATCGTCAGACTCAGAGAATTCACCAGGGTCGTAATATTTTCGGGAGTTGATGGTGCTCCTTTGCGAGATGAATTGATCGTGCGCATGGAAATCCATACTACAATTGCAATGGATCCGATAATTAACAGAATAATTCCGAAACTTCTCATTGTGCTTGGTTGAACTGTGCTAGAGGATACTAGTTCGGCCAGGACCTGTGGAAGTTTCTGTACTTCTTTTACTAATTTGCCGGCTTCCTCCATCTATTAGCTGAGAATGAGATTTCTAAAGTCTGGAAGCAGCATGATTCGGATTCCTAGATCGCGTGCCTTCTTGGCCTTTCCACTCTGAGAATCAAGAGATTCGGCCACGACGACAGTGGTTTTCTTATTGACGGTATCTTGGAGGCCCCAGCCCAGGGATGATAAACGCCCCTCTAACTCCTTATCACGTGCACCCGTGAATACTACGAATTTTTCAAGCGTAGCAGCAACAGCAGAAGCAGGAGCAGATGCAAGAGAAGAAGCACTAACACCAAAGCACTTCTTCCATTCTAGGGCGGCGGGTAAGACAGCGAGAAGCTCATCAAGGCTCCCCTTACTCCACCCCGCCACCCCTTCCAAAGAAGCGGCAGACCACTTAGCTGCATCGCCGTCTCTAGCATACAGAAGCCGCAACTTCCTTTCGCCCACTCCCCGCGGAAGCATATTGCTCGCAATGAGAAGTTGCATTTGCGTGGCCTTCCCCACACATTCTCGGAGGGAACTGTGTAACAGGGGTCCGCGTCCAGGTCCAATGATGTCCGCAAGCTTAGTAGGAGTCGCGTCCCACAGCTTCTTCATAGTGTTCAGTCCAGCCTCTAACAATTTATCCACCAGACCAGGTCCCAGCCCTTCAATACCAAGTGTCTGCAGGGAATGCAAGATTGAATCGCCGACTTCTGTTGGTAGCATCGCATGAGTCTCCGTCTTATCCCAGGACCATTTCAAAGAAGCAGGTGGCATCGCTGCTCCTCCTGAAGCCTTCTCAATGACAGAGTCAAGGGTGGGAATCACGTCGCCACTTCTTCTCACCACGATACGTGCACCAGGGCCAATCCCATTCTTATTGATTAACGCAGCATTGTGACCACTGAGCCACTGAATACGAGCGCCGCCAATAACCACTGGCTGGATCTCAATGCGCGGGACCAGCATGCCCTGCCGACTCGCATTCCACTCCACCTGCACGACCGTCGTGGTCTCCCTCTGCTCATCCAGGGCAGCCTTGAATGCGATGCAATCTGTAGGATTCTTCGCCTCTCCCCCGCCTACGGGCGCAGGAATACAATCCACGCCGATGACGATTCCATCGAGAGGATATGTACTCTCACAACGACGAGTGACTAGGATTTCCTTGGCCAACTCTTCATTCAGTTCAGAGCTGGCAAAGGAAGGCCTTGTCCATGGTGTACGAAATCCGTGTGTGGCGAGCCAGGTGAGCTGGGCACTTCTCGTAAGAACTGGCTCAATAACCTCGTATGCAACGAAGTGGATTGAGGCTAAGCCCTCACGGTTTGCATCAGGAGCAGAAGAAGCAGACCGGTGCAGCCATCCATTAATCAATGACCTTCCGATTCTTCCAGGGGGCGTCGCAGCAAGCGGAAGCACCAGCTCTCCCCGAATCATGTAATCCCCCTTTGCCTTCGCATCTCTAGATGCAGATGCAGATGCAGATGCAGATGCAGATGCAGAAGGCAAATGCAAGTGACTCAACACAAAACTCACATCAACCCCTTTTACACCGTCCCCGCGAAGATAGAGCTTCTTGACCTTGCCTTGACACACTAACAAAGCCGAGAGCCCGTCAAGCTTTTCCGTTATAATGTACTTAGATGCAGGAAACTTCTTCTTCCAACGATCTAAGCCCTCTCCATACCGAATCTTATCCAAGGATCCCATAATACGTGGAAGGAGGACTTCGCTTTTCATAGAAGAAGCCCCTACAAGTGACAAGAATGGATGCGCGGGATTTATGCTACGTAGCTGTTCTAGGCCGCGGTCATATTCATCGTCTGTCATGAGAATCTTATCAGTATTATGATACATCCAATTCGCCTTCTGAAGGGTCTCTACTAACTGCTGCATCTGCATTTTTCTGATGGACATGATAATTTACATATCAACCACTTCAATTTTTTATAAAATTGATAATATATAATCAGTTTATAATAACCATGTTGTTCCAAAGTGATTATTGGCTCGCGTCTAACTACGCAGAAAAGCTTGAGACCATCTTAGATTTTCTTGAGACAGATGAAGGAATTAAGACGCTGGTCATTATTGATAGAGGCATTACAAATGCCGCGGGCACTATTCTTGAAAGCATCGAGGATTTAGGGCCTTACCTTGAATTTATTAGTGCAAATCAAATAAAGACCTATAAGGGTCAAGAATCCCATAACAACCATAAGCAGCATAAGAAGACTATATATCTATATTCTTCTATTGATGATGCATTACCTGTCATGAAAACGACGCAACCAATTCTGGCGTTGTTTGTTTAGAATTTGCTCAAGTAAGCCTCCATAACCGCATCATATTCACTAAATTTCTCCTCCATCGTCAAATCCTTCTTCTCTTTTTCTGAGCCTTTGCCGTTATCTTTTTTCTTTGCCTTCGCCTTCGCCTTCGTCATATTCGGCTTTATCTCAGAAATCATTTTGTAGGCCAACACCTCATTGAAAAACGCCCCACTCTGACTCACAGCTCTCGCCAGGCGCACAGGATCTGCGACCAACGAGGGAGCCGCCGGCACCTTCCATCTCGGCACCTCGCAGCATATGAGCGCCATGAGGCCCAGACAATCTCGCCGTAAACGAGCCGCCATGCGCCCCTCTCCACCTCTCCATAGACGATACAATTCGCCAAATTCTTCATTCATTCGCACCGCATTTGAATTCGCCAGCTCCTTGTAAATCTCCAATAAGACTGCCGCCACGAAATGACCCGCGTCACATTTCGCCTTTTGATTTGATGAGGCCAGGCCACGTTCCTTTGTGCTGAGCCCTCCCTTCGTTTCTTTGCGAACGCGCGCATCTTCCTCAATCACCCATTTTATCCAGAAGAGAGATCTTTCTTGTCCTCCCTCCTGAATAGCCTTGCATAACTCATTTGACACAAGATATAGGGGAGGCGTATCATATTCTGAACTCCATACAATACGAGTAACACGTGTTTCTGGTGAACCGGCCACTCCTCTCAGCCATCCTGGTCTCCGCGTATTATCATCCACCTTTGGCCAAGTGACGCGAGAACGTTTTGGACAGAGTTGCAGAACTAAGACGGTTTCTGCGATATTATTTTGCACTTCTGGATGTGAGTAAAAGGATTCTTGGGGGAGGACTCCGTATCTCTTATCAAGTTCTTGGACTCGTTGCTTGAGATATACGAAGATTCTTGGATTTGCGAGGCCGATGTGCTGGACCGCATATGAATACGCGCCGCGAATCCAGATTTCTAGACCGCCGCTGCATACTATGTCGGCGGCGAAGTGCATGGCCTTTCCGCTGGCAGATGCGCCGACTTCGCCCAGAGATCTTTCATAACAAGCATACGCCTCGGGAACTAAATAACCTGAACGAGTTCTCGGCCTCTTGTCTTCTTCTTCTGGATTCATCTCAATTTGATTTTTCTGGATTGGAGCGCGGTACACTTCCATCTTACGGTGAAATATAAAAGTTTAGTGCGACAACACACGCAACTTTTTAAGGCCAGATAATGTCATATGGATAAACCGACATAGTCGGTTTATTTCATTGGAAATGGCCAAAATTTTTTTTATTCACATTACTTACGATTACGTCTGGTCTTTTTAACCTTTTTTGTATTACGTCTGGATTTTCTGTTCTTTGATCTTCTTGATCCGCCGGCGAATTTCAGCCCACAATTGCAAGCCATTCTACTTTATAATCTATAATTTTCTTGTGGCCTTTGCCTTTGCATTCCCCTTTCCTGACTTAGATTTCTTCTTACTCATTTTCTTAGGAGCCTTCTTTACACGCATGTTAATTCCTTTTCCAACAGGGGTTACACTGCGCTCTTGCATATGCATCCCGCCTGTTTGCTTCTTCATATTATTCATTAATCCGCGCCATCTGGGAGTTTTCTTTTGAGAGGCGGTGCGAATATTATTGCCGAACATGAGTCTATTTCTTTCAGCTATGTACTGTGTTTTTATATTATTAGGTAGCGTATCAAATTCGGCTCTTTCTTCTGGTGTAAAAGGGGTTTCTGTCTCATCTTCTGATTTCTTCACCAGGTTTTCAATTACCTTCTTTGTTTCGGCTTCTACATTTACATTTGCAGGGGGCGCATCTGCAGCAGGAGCAGCAGGAGCAGAAGGAGCAGCAGTTGCTGCAGTTGCAGAGGGAGAAACGCTTCTAGGCTGTAAGGGTGGAACTATATTTCTAAGTGGCGGTACTCTGTTTCTTAGAGCTGGAGTATTATTCTGAGAAGGTGCATTTTCTAGATCATCTAATTCAACAGCAGCCTCACTTGCATCAGCAGCAGCCGCCTCTGCAGCCGTAACAGCACTCGCAGCCGCAGAAGCTGCTGTGGAAGCCGCATCTTGGGCGGCAGCGTCATCAGGATTCGCCTCTGCTACAGCAGCTGCAGCGTCGGCTTCTTCTTGAAGTTCAAGTGCCCTATGCTCCGCCGCATTTGCAGAGAAATTTGCCTGCTCAGCCTCTTCTTCTGCTTCTCCAAGAGAGTTAGAATTTGACTCCGAATTAGAATTATTTGCAGCGTTCTCATTTCTCTTTAGAGCTCTGAGTACTGTAAGAATGTCATTCACAATCTGTTGTTTTTCTTGCGATCCTCCCTTATTTGGATGCGTATCGAGACTGAGTCTAGAAATTCTTCTTATTAAATCACTTAGATCATCCATGTTTATCACATAGCCTGGATTTTTATCAGAGAATAACTTACCGATAGCATTAACATCACTATCATTATATGTATATCTTATTCTATCTCCGCGATTCAGGTTGCGTGATCTCTCGACTAATTCCTCTAGAAATTTCTTGAATTCAGAATCTTCTTGGGGAGCATTTGCAGAAGCAGGAGAAGGAGCATTTGCAGGAGCATTCGCAGGAGTATTCCCTGCAGGGGCAGGAGCAGGAGTATTCGCTGCAGGAGCAGGAGCAGGAGCATTCGCTGCAGGAGCATTTTCATTATTAAATCTTTCAAGATTGGGCATATTATTGTAAGAAATACCAGCGTTTGTCTCAGGTGCAGCGTTTGTCTCAGGTGCAGCGTTTGTCTCAGGTGCAGCGTTTGTCTCAGGTGCAGCGTTTGGCTGAGCTGCATCGGTTGTCTCAGGTGCAGCAGTTGGCTCAGGGGCAGGGGATGGAGAAACACTTCTAAGCTGTAACGGTGGAGGTATATTATTAGCATTCGTAGAAGTCGCAGGAGTTGAATAATTTGCTCCAAAAGGTATACTGTTAAACTCATTTGCCTCAGGTGCGGCAGCAAGATCGGGCGCGCCAGCAACACCAGAAGCAGGCGCACGAGGATAACTCACTGGTCCAGTCTGATTTAAGAAATCAGGACGAGCCGCCTCTGTGGCAGGAGGCGCCACTGTTGCCAAAGGCAATCTATCATTCAAAATCCCCTTGATTTCCACCAAATGCTGGACAAGCCGCTCACCAACTCCCGCAACATCTGTCTGAATTCCCTGAAGCGTACCCTTTGACTCAATCATCACATCCGCCGCATTTCTCATCACATCAGCTTTCTCTCTTTCTACTGATCCTACAGATGCTGAATTATCATTCGCACCTCCCCGTAAAACCTTAATCTTTTTCCCTCTGCTCACGGGTGTCACATTACGAGTTTTACCCATGTCTAATTTATCAAGATATTTAATACCTTGATAAATCACCCTCTTACACAGATTTACTATTCTTCTTGCTCGATCGCTCGCTCCTCAAGAATCCGCCTCCATATCCTCCTTCTCCTGTCTCAGGCGACGGATGAGCGGCTCAGCAGCGCGCTCCCACGTGTAGCCCAGAACCGTCTTCCGAGCCGCCTCACCATGCGCCTTCCGCTTATCAGAATCCAGCAGATACTCCTCCATACCAATACACAGATCGCTCGGGTCCATCGCCCACGCCTCACCACCAACAGGTGAGTAGACCATCGGGAGGTAATATTTCTGAGTGGCCTCAACAAGCACTGAATTGTTCTCATTGCAGAACTCCTTGAAGCCACCAATCTTTGGCACAACCTGCGGAACACCCACACCCATCTGCTCAAAATTGCACAGACCCCATCCCTCACCATCCGCCGAGTTCACTCCCACATCCGCCACATTATAGAAGACATTGATATCGTCATCAGTATAGCTCAAGTCCTGGGCCGAAAGCATGATGCGATTCGCGAACTGCTCTACGCTCGCACCACGGAGCTTCAGCTCTCTCTGGAAAAGCTCGAAGATCCACCAGCCACCCTTCTCGCCCTTGTCGCAGATGCACATGAGGAAGACTGGCTTGGTGGGGTACTTGAGAACCAGCTCCGCGAACGCCATCACCATAATATCATATCTCTTGCGCGGCTGATTGCGATTCACGTTCAGATAGACGAAGGCCTCCTCAGGAATGCCCAGCTGCTTGCGAATCTCGGCGCGAGGCAGCTGCTTGTACATATCTGGCTCAAATCCGTGGAGAATCACGTCAATGGGGCGGTTAATCCCCTGATCCTTGAGGCACTGCTTCCATCCGCTGGTAAATGCAAAAATGCGCTCGGCCTTCATGTTCAGCATATCGAGATATCCCTGGAGCTGGGTGTTATAGACCTGGTCGCAGTAGATCCAGAGCTTGAAGTTGCGGGGGATATTTGACTTCTCAATATCAACGATGAACTTGCCGACGATTGACATGTCGTTGTAAATCATGACAACGTCGGGCTTCACGGCGGCAATCACTGAGGGCAGCTGCTTGAAGCCGAAGCCCATATCTGGTGGCTGCTCCCCCGCTACCGCGTCAATCACACTCACATTCGGGGGATATGCTCGGTATCCATCAGGGAACTTCTGATTGGGGAACTTCTGGAAACCGAAGTGGGTGACGGACAGCCAGGGGATCTTGGCGAGCTGCTTGATGAGGCCGTAAGAGACCTTGCTATACCCCGTATACTGATGACAATGAGTGGAAACCAGCAGAAACTTCAACTTCTTTTGCGTCACCGAAGGTGCAGATGCAGGAACAAGCGCGTTTGTAGGAGTCGTGCCAGTCGTGGTGAGGCTTGCGAGGGTCTTCATGTAGTCAGGAATCGATGAATCCATTCTAAGGTGTTTCTGTGTCTTGACCTTAGGCCTCTATAGGCCCATGGGTGTCTCTAGGGCCGAAGGTCAGCAAGCTAAAGAGCCTACCCCTTAAAAGTCAAAGACCCTCTTGACCGAGTCACGCGCATCCTTTTTACACACCTCCCACGCAGCCAAGATCTGTCCTCTGTACTGCTCATACATCTCAGGCTGCGCCTTCAGTGTATAAATAAGCTGGGCCGCATGCGTCCAAGAATTTGCTAAGAGAAGCGGCAGCTTCGGACCGATGAATTTGAAGAATAATTCCATACCCTCCTCTTGCACAACCACGGGCACCGCCCCTGCCTCTAACGCCTCATATACACGGAAAGTCTCGCCATTATTTCCTGCGGGGCAAGGCACGCACCAAGAATTCAGTAAAATCGCGAGGGTCTCTTCCCGCCCCAGCATCTTTGGAGAATTCCAGTCGTCCATGAGCGCTAGCCTATGTTCCCCATGGATTGCCTTAAGAGGTTCAAGCTTCTCCCTTCTTCCACACCATCCTGTTCCGACAAAGGACCATGCTAATTCTCTGAATGGAGGACGAGGAGTGTGTTCCATAGGCTGCCCATCATGAATCGCCCAATGGAATCCAAGAGGGATGACTGCGACCTTTTCTTGAACAGCAGAATACAAGTCATCCCGAAAATAATTCCGAACCACTCCCTTGCAGCCTGGTAGCTGGTAAAAGTCTATGCGATCGCTACAGAATTCATCACTCAAGTGCAAAACGTAAAAGCTGAGTCCCATGGAAGACCATCTCATGAGGATCTGAGCTATCTTATCCACGTGGGGGCGCTGAACAACTACGATAGGCGAATCCGTAGGAAGCGCATCGTCTGATAGCCTCTCCACTTCCAATGAAATTCCTGAGAATAATTGCTTGAGCCAGGCGAATTCATGCCAATCGCTCATATCGGTGTCCATACATAGCGACACAAAACGCCTTCCTTTTACATGTGTTAAAGGTGTTCCTTTTACCTCTTTTTGTTCTTTTGCTTCTTGCGCAGATGCATTCGCCTCTGCATTCGCAGAACAAACCCGCCGTGCATCATCCAAGGCACCGCGAATATCCAGAGGCAAATCGCCTCTCACACAGGATGCCACCTCCTCCGCTGTAAACCGATCCGTATTATTCCACAAATCACTGTCAAACTTATCCACGCGAGAAAAGTCATTGAATGCACTGTTCACATAGACAGGATCATCATCCTGGAAGCAGCCTGCGATGAGCGGAGTTGGGAAATAAATGTTCAAGTAATCGTGAATATTGCACATCATATGATCCGCGCTCGTCCAGTACCCCCCCTTAGCCGCAAGCACCTCCAGAATCTTCTTCGCACCACGGCGAGAAAGTACATATGCATACGCGCAAAAATGCATGTAGCGATTCGGCTCGCTCTGTCCAAAGAATTGGTTCTTCTTGATGCGCCCCACATACTCATTGACCTGCTCAATCATCCCCTTCTCAAATGCCTCCTTATTCGGCGGTAGAATTCCGCCCAGATATACGATATCCCAATCCTCCGGCAAGGCATTGTGTTTGTGAATCTTCTCCCACGACTTCCGCCAATTAGGCGCGAGCTTCACATCATCTTCCATAATCAAATACGTATCAACTTCCTCTCTATCTTCCAAGAGCTGCGTCCACATCGCCAAATGACTGAGAGCACATCCCATGACGGGCTTCTTCCAGTTGAAATCGTGCGGCTGGAACAAGCGTACCAGGTTGGGTGTCAGAGATAAGTGCTTGGCCTCAAACGCCGAGACGCGATGAGCTCGCCCCGCCAAATCTGGATGCGCCGTCTTGAATTTCTCCATGCGATCGGCTCTCCTGTCCAGATTGATGACCCACGCATCATCAATCCCGGTTGCAACGGGGGTGTGAACTGCAAACAAGCTGCGGTGCACGTACAAGGATTTCTTTGACAAAAAGGTCTGGCGAAGACTCACATCACAGTACACGCTGTCAATCGGAATACGAGGCACTCTCATACGAGCAGATAACACTGAGAAAATGCTTTGGTCGTGGCGGTGGCCATAGGGCTTTCCGTCACGCACACCTGACCACTTTGGCCCAACAATCACATCGCGAATCTTAGCCGCCGCCCAAGAATCTTCCAGGAGCCTGGCCGCCAAAGGGTGGCCGGCGATGAAGGAGAACGCACCCGCCCACAACTGATTGGCTGCCAGCTCCCCTTCAGTAACCGCCATCTTCTCAATAAACTGCTCGTGGCACCAGCTGCGATTAATCTGCGTGGGATCGTCAATCAAGCAAATACCTGAGCGACGAACTTCGCTTAACCAGTCGCGTGGCCAGCGGCACATCATCACCCCGCTGTCCATGTATAGGATAGGACGGCCGGCAAACGCGGCCTCGCCACAGACGGCTCGCAGAATCCAGACCTTCCAGGCGAAGTGCTGGGGATCCCAGATATCTGGAAAAGAGCTCGCGACCCCCATGGCCTCCACAGAAGGAAGCCGACGGAATTCGCAGAATTTGAAATCCCCCTCGAATTTCTGCTGGACATCCTTTGACACATCCATCAAATACACTATTGCCTTGAGTTCCTCAATCTCCTTTTGTTGTGCAAGAAGGGAATTGAGAAGAATGTGAAGAGATGAGAGGAATTTCTCATTACAGGCTGTTACGAAAATCGTCTTGTCCATGCTCACATCTGTGGGAGACGTGGGGGGGTAATCAGTATCTGTGGTGTAGCCGATAAATCTTGGAATGGTGGCGAGATCTTCCTTGGAGGCCCCAGCCGCCAACCAAAGTCGGCGCGCACATTCTGACAAGGTACGGCGAACCAGATCTCTCCGGACCTCGTCTAACGCGGGCTTGTTATACATAGCCTCCCATTTCGCGGGATCATTGTCCACGGCGGACACCAACCCAATCAGCATCTTTGGAGTTACAGCCTCTCTCGCATCTATGCAGCTGGACATGTCAAAATCTCGTTCGGCCTTCGGATCGCCCCAATAAATGGGGATACATCCGGCGGCCTTTGCATGCAGCCATTTCTCCGTCATGTAGCCTGGAGAAGACTCATTCTCGTATGCGAAGCAGAACTTGTATTTCTTGAGGAATTCGTGCTTCTTGAGTTCGCCGCCCCCACCGCCTAGACCGGCGAAGATCTGGTCACCGATATTGTTGTATAGCTGTCCGGCGGAATCCACTCGCTTATACTTGGAAAGCCAATGGAACGCCGCATTGCGCATCGGTTGCCTGGGGTTTGTGACCACGAAGGCGCAGAATTTGTCGCGTTTCTCCGGATTTGCATGCACTTTACAGCACGCATCAATGGGCAACGGCTTCGGGTTTCCAATGCGCTCCGCATCGGCGCGGAACCAATTGATCTCCAGCATCCAAAGTGGCAGACGCAGATATCTGTCATCGACCATATCCAAATGCTTGAATCCGAGATTCAAGACTACATCCTCTTGCTGTATGAGGGGACTGTTCTCGCCTGTAAAATGGATCTTGGGAACTGACTTAGGGAAATCCTTCCATTCGCCGCCGAAAGGCCCGAATATCAAGATATCTGGCACTTCGCCTGAATGAGGATTGGCTGCGAGGCCTCTAATCTTCGTTCGAGTACTAAACCCCTTTGCGGCATCCTCCATCATGAGCGTGAACATGTTATACTCTGGGTTAAATGAGTCCCACATACACGAGAACCCCACCTTTAACACCTTTTCTGAAGGAGCATCTGCAACTGCAGAAGAGGCCTCGGCGAATAGGCCCGTGAGCGCATCCCCCCACCCCTTGAGAATTCGCACGGAGATTGGACTGAATTCTTCAAGAATCCGCTTACGAACCTCAATCAACTGCTCCACACTCCATGCTTGAGTCGCTCGCCCAAAGGCCACAACCGCCTCAGATATCTGATTGTCCGAATAGAACCCCTTTGACACAAGCTCCCCCAGTCTACAAAGCTCCCGACTGTTATGGACTAAAGGAATGCCCACCCATAAACAATCCAAATGATATGGTCGCATGCCGACAAATCGAGAATGCGCAATGACAATGGACTTTGGGTCATAAACCCAGTCGATCACTCGCTGTCTTCCAATAAACTGTCCGCTGATATCGATATCAGAAAAACAGTGATCTAGCACATTAAAACGGAAGAATTCCGTAGCCTTAATATTATCAGCATTATGGATCTTTACTGACTTGTTTAGGTCATATTCCTTTGCATCACCCTTCCGCAGCTGGCGCATAATTAACAAGGGAATAGTGGAATTGCTGGAGGAGCTTGAATTCGTCTCGCAGATATGAATGGACCATGGAAGAGCCTGCATTCCTTCCATCTGCGCCACTTGTTGCCACACTGGAGCCTGCGTCTCTTGGCGGTGAAATTCGACGGCAGTTGGGGTCCATGCATAAGGGACCGCGCGAACCTTCTTTCTCGTCAGAAGTTCCAGGTAATTTATATCATCGGTGGTGGCCAACTCCTGGTAAACCCAGATCTCGTCGATACCTTCTAGGTTTCTCTCGCCGGTGAAGGGGAAGAGTGACGCTTCTATATCATGAAAGAGGGGGGCCTTGCGATTTAGCCAGATGAACTTGGTGCCCTTTGAAGTGGTGGTGGTGGCGCCCAATCCCTTCCGTTGCGCAGGTGTTAAAAGCATGCTGCCGATCTCTATGACACAGTCAAAGGGCTCTGCAGAAGGAGAAGAAACATGAATCTGTTTAAACCCAGCCCTTAATCCAGAAATATCTTCCCACCAAGTTGTCTCAGAGTTGTGCACATTAATCAAGGTAATATCGTGATCTCGGAATATTTCTGCAACGGATAGCACGGTTTGGGGGGAACCGCAGCTAAAGAAGGAATGCTGGAAATTCACCGTAATACCCACCCGCATTTATCTTCCTCAAGAGTATTCATTTCATCTTAAACCGCGTTTTGTTATAAGCAATCGTATTTCTTATAACAAAACTATTTTGCTTCCAATCACCGTGAAATGCTGAATTTAAGAACGCTAGTTCTTAAATTTAGTATTTTCGGAAATGATGTTAAGTACTAGAATTTGAGACAACCGAGCGTAGCGAGGGGGTACTTAAATTCGCTACTTTACATCTCCTCAATAATCTTCCCCCACGCCCTCTGCACATCGGGATTGTAGGGAGAATGTCTCCACGCCAAGGCACGCGCATGAGCCTTATATATGTAAAAATTATGCACATGTTCCTTTCTAATCTTGTCAATAAGCCCCGCCGCACCCAAGATATCTGACCCCTTGTAATAATACCCATAATCCTTCCAATCACTCGCATTGTGCAAGACAGGATATCCAGTCGAGAAATATTCGAGAACCATGTAATTATATTCGTTATTAATCTGATGACATACGGGCATGGCCGTGGGGAACTCCTTTAACAAGGTCAAGATATCCATGCGCGGTCTCATCTTCACACGCCCAGCCTTTACAATATCGAGGGTGGGCCAAATGGACTCTTTGAAAAAAGGGATCATCAGTAATCTTTCTCCATTGATAATCACCACCTCACCCTTCCAGTCACGATTCTTTCTGAACCACGCCTCTAAGATCATGAGTGGAACTAGCGAACACTTCTGAAAACTTATATTCGGTTCGAGAATCAAGAAAACTTCTGCTTCTGTGGTTTCGGGTGCACGCCATTCAAACGATCTCTCGCCATTGCCGAGCAAGATCTGAGAATCCCAGACGTACGGAACTGCTGCCCCTTTTTTATTTATATCGACGTGATTCAATGCCCTCGCGTATTCAGAATGTTGGTAATAATGCGGCGACACCCAGATATCATCCAATTCCCCTATAACATGGTGCGCGAAATGCATGCTAGGATAAAACATGGGAGTCTCGATATCGATATTGAGAATATTGCCGAGATAGAGCTTGGCAATCTTGGCCCCACACATCTTAAGAAATTTTCTCATATTTGAATCGATACTCATACCGATTTCGATGTAGAGCTTCACTGGGATAGGATTCTTAGCTATTTCTTCAACACTGATCAGACGAAGATTTCTCATGTAAGAGGGAATCTTGTCCATGTTTTCTGGTTTCTTGTTGACTATCATGAGGGGCAGCCAGCCCATGGACTCGAACATGCGATAAAACACATAGACGTTTTGGAAGAGACCGTTGTTAAAGAGGTTTTCTTCTGAGATGACGGCGGTGGCTAAGAGGACTACGTTGCGCTGAATAATATTTGGGATATTCATGCCGGTATACGGCACCACTGAGATCATAGAATCGGGATATCTCGTCATCCCTGGACTGCCTTTACTTGAATCAGAGTCTTCCATACCCTCTGACGCAACTGTATATTTATCTCGACATTCGTTTAGCGCGACCCTTTTGCGAAGCGCGGCCAAGGGTAAACCCATAAGAAAATAACCACATGATAATAAGAAGGGAATGGCAGATGTTACTTATAATAGTATATCCACCGCGACCATTTCCACAGGGACTATAACCGCAGATTCCGTCTATGCCCGGATTCTAACTGGTGACGGAGCGTCCCTATCCAATCTCAACTTCTCGAATTTCGCCACCCCCATTCCCAGATCAAGTTATGCGGCCTACACCATCCCCTGGAATGCAATGGAAAGAGACGGCAGTATAACCCTCGACTCCGCCACCTGGCTCGTCAACGGACTCATGGCGGTGAATTCCATGAGCGTCGCCACTAGCCTGACCACGAATACCTTCAGGGCCCTCAACGGAGATATCGGCGCCCTAACAAGCCCAGTCATCTGCACATTCTACATGAGCGCAAACTCACTCACTGTGAACACGACTTACTTCAAAAGCTCCATGGGCACATATATAAACGCTAGCACAGCAACCATCACGAGCCTCTTCACGAGCTCAGTGACGGCCAGCGGCTTCGACGTCGACAATTTCTACGCCCAATCCGCGAATTTCTCCACCCTCTCCACAGGCACTTGGCAAGCGAACACGGTTCAACTAAACCAGATCAACCTATACGACCAGAGCACAACCACATTCTCACCTATTACACTATCCGCCAATACCCTCTATCTCAATAACAGCACTATCCTATCCAACGTCGTATCTGCCGAACAACTCGCCAGCACAGTCTATCAAGTCGCAGTGAATGCGTTCATTATGTCGAATGCCCTATACCCTCATTATGCGCTCTCCAGTCTATCATCGTCCGTCGAATCGAATCTGTCAATCACCCAGATCGCCGTCTCATCCGTCTCGGCTTTCGCCGGTGCCGCCTCCAACTTCGCCGCCGCTTCCACCAGTAATCTGAGCACGAGCGTTGATGCGCAGTTCATCACCCTGTCCAACTACACCTTTAACACAATGAGCAATATATCTACCGCCTCTGGAATACATCTTTCAAATCACGAGGACTCAAATGCCGCCTCGTTCTCAAATACGTCAAATCTAATCCAGTCCGCCGTCTCATCGCTCAGTACTGGATACAATCTCGATCTATCCAATCTCTCGGTCAATACGATCACGACCATAAGTAATATATCTACGGCCCAGGGCGAAGATTCCATTACACTGCATGACGGGGTCAGCAGTCTCGGCCTCTTCCTAACGGCCGGCCTCTCCACTCTGTCGACGACGATAGGCTCCAATGATTCTTCCATAAAATACGCTCTCTCGACCGCAATCTCCAATCTCTCGGTCTCCACGGATATTGAATTCGGGCTCAGCAAGGTGTATCTATCGACCACCGCCTCGAATATGTCAACAATCTGGGGATCCGTTTTCTCAACCCTAGTTCTCAGCGGTGTGCTGAGCTCCGTATCATCCTTTTCCACAGTAATTGGAGCAGATCTCGCAGATATACGCGGCGGAATCAGTACCAGCTCATCGAATCTATCCACAACGGCAGGCTCGAATTTCTCCGCCACTCAGATCGCCTTATCCACGCTGTCCACCACCTTTGGCTCCGATTTCTCTACTATCCAGCTTGGCCTCTCGACTCTATCGACAACAATCGGCTCCAATTTCTCCACTTCTTCTTACTTGATGCTCTCATCTGTTTCGTCGATTTCAACGACGATAGGCCTCAACTATGAGAGCCTACAAGCAGCCGCGTCAACTCTTTCGACCACCACAGGCTCGAATTTCTCCACTTCGTCTTACCTGATGCTCTCATCCGTATCATCCCTCTCGACGACTATAGGCCTCAACTATGAGACTCTCGGAGCAGCCGCCTCAACTCTGTCGACCACCATCGGATCCAACCATTCATCTTTGACAGAGAGTCTCCTATCCACGATATCCATCAATAATTACTTCACATCCACCCTGCAACTTGCGGCCTCTTCTCTATCAACCGCCGCAGCCATCGAATCATCCACCATTCGCACGGCCCTCTCCACCCTTTCCACGAACGGCGGCTCAAATTTCTCAGTCTCGCTCATCGGCCTTTCCACCTTATCGACCACGATCGGCTCATTCTCGAACATGTTTCTGGAATCTGCATCGTCCTTGTCCACGACAATAGGCCAGACCTCCAATTACCTGGCCTTCTTTTCCACGACGAGTTCCATGATTGGATCGACTTTTTCCACTCTCGCGCTCGGTCTATCGTCTATCTCGACGACGATTGGCCTGACCGCAGAAGCCAATGCGATAGGCTTCAGCACGCAAAACGCCTTTATCACAAATCTTTCGACTGGCTCAATAACCGCTGGAATCATGAACGCATCAACGGTTTTCATAAGCACAGGTTTCTTCAGCCAACTCCAGGGGAGCACCATGAGCTCTTTAACACAACAGACAGGATATATCACTGCCAATCAAATCGCAACCTCGTCCTTTTCTGGAAATCTTGCAGACGCCACGACTATCATAATACAGAGAATTTAAAAGCAAAGGGTACCGTCAAAAATATAATTTAAGCACAGCATCCTTCGGTAAGAACGTCAGTTCTTAAATTATATTTTTTCGGGAATGCTGTTAAGTACTAGAATTTAAGTCCGAAGAGCGAAAGCGATGAGGTTCTTAAATTCGGTACTTAACGGTAGATGGCCTTGACAATTGATCCCACAGCCAGTCTTATTCTGGTTGATGTATCGGCTGGGCCAAAGACGATACAGCTTCCTCGTGCAAGCGACCGCCCCGGTCGTATTATAACAATTAAGGACACAGGTTCTTGCGGTTTAGCACCTGCAGCAACCAATTTAATTACCGTCCTGTGTTCCGGAACTGGTTTCAGTGGTGACAAATTCGAAACAGGAAATTCCTATTACGTGATCGCGTTTCCCAATGGATTCTTGACCTTGATTGCAGACGAGACTATTCCTGGCTGGCGTATAACTGCGAAAAGTGATATAAGTTTGCCCTATACCTTTGAGACGGTTGATACGATCTCGCTTTCATCCTTCACGGCGACCATTTCCAGTATATCCACCAGCGGCATACAGGCCGCCCTCATCAGTACTCTTTCAACGGTGTCAGACAATATGTTTACGAATACTGCGTATGTTGGAAATGCGTATATAGACTCTCTTTCGGTTGGAAGAATGTTTGTTAAAGTGGTGTCTGTTTCTATTGCACAAGCGGTGAATGAGATTGATGCGAATGATGCATATATCTCATCGGCCATTATATCTTCATTGGTCGCATTTAGCACATGGTCTCAGCACATTTTTACACAGGATTTACATTCAGTAGATTTCTCCACAGGGAGGGCAACAGTAAGCAATCTTACGGTAACAGACTTGGCTTCCCTCTCGACTCTATCGACGGTGGGGCCGGCTTCGTTCTATAGCTCTATGCAAGTTCAAGGGTCTGTGTCAATCTTCTCCAGCTTGGCGATTGGAGGAAATCTTACAACTCCTTCCCTGATTATATCAAGTAATCTGACCGTGGGAGGAATGACCAGCCTCAATACATTGTCGACGAGTGGTCATGCGGAATTCAACAGCTCCGTGCAAGTGCGCGGGGGCTTGTCGGCCTTTTCGACGATTGGAGCATATGGGCTCGCGGTTCTATCAAACACGACGATGGGTGGAACCCTCTCAGTCGCGGGCCTCACCACTCTGTCAAACACCTCTAACACTGGCACTCTTGGAGTTGCAGGCTCAACCACCCTCGGTTCAAATCTATCGACTCTTGGCCAAGCCGCGTTTTACAGTTCAGTCCAAGTTCAAGGAGCTCTCTCAGTCTTCTCGACAGTTGGGTCCTACGGACTCGCCGTTCTCTGTAACACAACGATGGGTGGAACCCTCTCAGTCACAGGCCTCACGACTCTGTCAAACACGTCAAATACGGGCACCCTTGGAGTCGCGGGCTCAACCACTCTCGGTTCAAATCTATCGACTCTTGGCCAAGCCGCGTTTTATAGCTCAGTCCAAGTTCAAGGAGCTCTCTCAGTCTTCTCGACAGTTGGGTCCTACGGACTCGCCGTTCTCTGTAACACAACTATGGGCGGAACCCTCTCAGTCATAGGCCTCACGACTCTGTCAAATACGTCAAATACAGGCACCCTCGGTGTCTCAGGGCTCACCACTCTGTCGAATACCTTAGTGACAGGTACTACGACTTTATCGAATTCGCTCACCGTCACAGGTGCTACCATCTTATCGAATACCCTCGGTGTTACAGGGGTGACGACCTTTTCCAACGCGCTCAACGTTACAGGCGCAACTATTCTGTCGAATACTCTGGGCGTGACAGGCCTCACCACCCTGTCAAACACGTCGAATACGGGCACCCTCGGCGTGTCAGGCCTCACCACCCTCTCAAACACTTCTAACACAGGCACCCTAGGAGTGGCCGGCCTCACGACCTTGTCAAACACGTCAAATACTGGTACGCTAGGTGTCACAGGACTAACAACCTTGTCAAACACGTCAAATACGGGCACCCTCGGTGTCACAGGGCTCACCACTTTGTCAAACACCTCTAACACGGGCACCTTAGTCGTAGGAGGTGCAACGACTATGAGTAATACTCTTGCGGTTACTGGCATTACCACCTTATCTAACGCACTCAACGTAACAGGCGCAACGATTCTCAGCAATACACTAGGCGTAACAGGCGCGACGACTCTGAGTAATACACTCGGTGTAACAGCTGCAACGACTCTGTCAAATACGCTCAATGTGACAGGCCTCACCACTCTCTCAAATACTTCAAATACTGGTACACTCGGTGTAACAGGGCTCACAACCTTGTCAAACACCTCTAACACGGGTTCCTTGGTGGTAGGAGGTGCAACAACGATGAGCAACTCTCTCACGGTTACAGGAGCGACGATTCTCAGTAATACTCTAGGCGTAACAGGCGCGACGATTCTCTCTAACACGCTCGGTGTAACAGCTGCAACGACTCTGTCAAACACGCTCAACGTAACAGGCCTCACAACTCTCAGCAACACCTCTAACACAGGCACTCTAGGAGTCACAGGCCTCACAACCTTGTCAAACACCTCTAACACGGGTTCCTTGGTGGTAGGAGGTGCAACGACGATGAGCAATACTTTAGCAGTTACTGGTGCAACTATTCTATCTAATACTCTAGGCGTAACAGGCGCGACTATCCTCTCTAACACGCTCGGTGTAACAGGTGCGACGACCATGTCAAACACGCTCAACGTGACCGGCCTCACAACTCTCTCAAACACCTCAAACACGGGCACTCTAGGAGTCACAGGCTTCACAACTCTGTCAAACACCTCTAACACAGGCACTCTAGGAGTCACAGGTCTAACTACCCTGTCAAACACTTCTAACACTGGTACACTAGGTGTCACAGGGTTAACTACTCTCTCAAACACGTCAAACACGGGCACAATTACAGTAGGAGGTGCAACGACTCTGTCCAATACGCTCAATGTGACAGGCCTCACGACTTTGTCAAACACTTCTAATACAGGCAGTCTAGCTGTCACAGGGCTCACGACTCTCAGCAACACCTCAAACACTGGCACACTTGGTGTGACAGGGCTAACGACTCTCAGCAACACGTCAAACACTGGTTCCTTAGTCGTAGGAGGTGCAACAACCATGAGCAACGTGCTAACAGTTACAGGTGTTACCACCTTATCCAACGCGCTCAACGTCACAGGCGCAACGATTCTCAGCAATACACTGGGCGTGACAGGCGCAACGATTCTCTCGAACACGCTGGGCATAACAGGCGCAACAACCATGAGCAACACGCTCAACGTAACAGGCCTCACAACCTTGTCAAATACTTCAAATACAGGCACCTTCGGTGTCACAGGCCTCACTACTCTCAGCAACACCTCTAACACAGGCACCCTCGGCGTCACAGGCCTCACTACTCTGTCAAACACCTCTAACACGGGAACAATTACAGTGGGAGGTGCAACGACCTTGAGCAATACGCTGAATGTCACAGGCCTCACGACTCTGTCAAATACTTCTAACACTGGTACACTAGGTGTCACAGGGTTAACTACTCTCTCAAACACGTCAAACACTGGAACAATTACAGTTGGAGGTGCAACGACCCTGTCCAATACGCTCAATGTCACAGGCCTCACAACCTTGTCAAATACGTCAAATACAGGCACCCTCGGCGTCTCAGGCCTCACAACTCTCAGCAACACCTCTAACACAGGAACCCTTGGTGTCTCAGGCCTCACCACTTTGTCAAACTCCTCTAACACAGGCACCCTAGGGATAGCAGGTCTCGCAACGCTTGGCTCCGTATCAACTCTAGGCCAGGCATCCTTCTATAGCTCGGTTCAAATCCAAGGCAGTCTTTCAGTGTTTTCAAGCATGGCCGTGTTTGGCAGTATGGTAGTGGCTGGTAATATTACAGGAACTCTTGTGACAACAGGCCCAGCGAGCTTCAGCAATACATCAAACAGTGGAACACTCTTTGTGTCAGGTAAAACAACTCTGAGCAATGTTTCAACAACTGGAACATTGGAAGTGGCGGGCCAAACGACTCTCAGCAATACCTCGAATACAGGAACACTTGTTGTGGGAGGTGCAACAACGTTATCCAATACGCTCAATGTAACAGGAGTGACTACCTTATCAAACACCCTCAATGTGACTGGTGCGACGAATTTATCTAATACGCTTAACGTCACAGGCCTCACAACTCTTAGCAATACTTCGAATACAGGAACTTTTGGGGTGGCAGGCGCAACCACTGTCAACAACACGCTCGGTGTAACAGGTGTGACTACCTTATCAAACACCCTGAATGTGACTGGCGCGACGAATCTTTCCAATACTCTCAATGTCACGGGCCTCACAACTCTAAGCAATACCTCGAATACAGGAACTTTTGGAGTTGCTGGCGCAACCACTGTCAACAATACGCTCGGTGTAACAGGAATTACCACCTTATCAAACACCCTGAATGTGACTGGCGCGACAAATTTATCCAATACACTCAATGTCACGGGCCTCGCGACCTTCAGCAACGTCTCGACGACTGGTGCACTCTCGGTCGTTGGTGCGACGAATCTGTCAAATACTCTTATAGTAAGAGGCGCGGCAACTATCTCTAACACACTCAATGTTACTGGAGTGCAATCGAACAGTAGTGTTATAAATGCTGGGGCAGGTATATTTTGTTCAAATAATAGCATAGGGTTTTATGCTGCATTGAACGACCAAATAAATGGCGCAACGTCCTATGGAATTGGCCAAGCTTCCTCCAGCGTCTTATTGGGTGGAAATTCAATCCCTCCTGTGCAAATAGCAGGATATTACGGTATAAATTTTATTGGTGGGCAAAGTCCCTGGGGCACAGGAGGTTCACACATGGCGATAGTGAATGGAAGAGTAGGTATACAGAACTCAAATCCTACGAATACACTTGACGTGACTGGCTCATTCCGCGCCACCTTAGGAGGAACTATAACGGGCAATCTTGGTATTGGAGGAGCTTCTAATGCATCCTATGCTCTCCTCGTTACTGGAGCGCAGTCAAATACTGGCACCCTAGGAGTAGCGGGCCTAGCCACCTTTGTGAATTCTTCGAATACAGGAACCCTGGGAGTGGCGGGTCTGACAACCCTGAGCAACACCTCTAATACAGGCACTCTAGGAGTCGCGGGCGCAACAACCCTGAGCAACACCTCTAATACAGGCACACTAGGAGTCGCGGGCCAAGCCACCTTCGGCAACTCTTCGAATACAGGCACGCTGGGAGTCGCGGGCGCAACAACTCTGAATAATACACTCGGTGTCACAGGAGTGACTACGTTATCAAATACGCTGAATGTGACTGGTGCGACGAATCTGTCGAATACGCTTAATGTGACAGGTCTCGCCACCTTGAGTAACTCTTCCAACACAGGCACGCTCGGCGTGGCCGGCCTCGCAACCTTTGCGAATTCTTCGAATACGGGAACCCTCGGCATAGCAGGCCAGGCGACCTTTGTGAATTCCTCCAACACGGGAACCCTCGGCATAGCGGGTCAGACAACTCTCGCCAATGTCTCCACTACTGGCGCACTTTCAGTGGTTGGCGCAACGAATCTTTCTAATACATTGAATGTAACAGGCACAGCCACTTTCGTCAACACCTCTAACACAGGGACAAAGGGAGTAGCTGGCGCAACAACTCTGAACAATACGCTTGGTGTCACAGGAGTGACTACGTTATCAAATACGCTGAATGTGACTGGTGCGACGAATCTGTCGAATACGCTTAATGTGACAGGCCTCGCGACCTTGAGTAACTCATCGAATACTGGTACCATGGGAGTGGCTGGTCTTGCGACCTTTGTGAATTCTTCGAATACTGGTACACTAGGAGTCGCGGGGCAGGCCACCTTCGTAAACTCTTCGAATACAGGCACACTAGGAGTCGCGGGGCAGGCCACCTTCGTAAACACCTCTAACACAGGAACCCTCGGCGTGGCAGGACAAGCAACTTTCGTAAACTCTTCAAATACAGGCACACTAGGAGTCGCTGGCCTAACAACTCTGAGTAACACCTCGAATACAGGCACACTCGGAGTTGCAGGTGCAATAACGATCACTGGTAATATAAGAACCGCGGGTACAAATTCAGTCGCGTTTGGTAATTCTGCTGGAACTACTCAGGTCTCTGGCGCCATAGCAATTGGAAGTTCTGCGGGTGCGAATCAGCAGGCCGCTGCTATTGCGATTGGTCCTAGTGCTGGAGCACTCCAGTCACTTGGCGCCATTGCGATTGGTAACGCCGCTGGAGCAGGTGGAACACAGGGAGAGTCCGCTGTGGGCATCGGTTATCAAGGCGGCCAAACCAACCAAGGCATGAGAGCAATCGCAATAGGTCGTGAAACGGGCAGAGATAATCAGGGAGCTCAGTCAGTGGCCATAGGAGCTCTCGCTGCCATGGTAAATCAAGCGGCCAATTCAGTCGCAATAGGTAATAACGCGGGTCAGAATAATCAGTCTACAAATTCAGTCGCCATTGGGTTTAATGCAGGGAGTAGTAATCAGGGTTCTAACGCGGTAGCCATGGGATGGGGTGCGGGTCAAACTCTGCAATCCACAAACTCGGTGGCGATTGGCTATAACGCTGGAAATGCGAATCAAGGATCTAATTCTGTTGCAATAGGCGCCCTCGCTGGTCAGACAAGTCAAGGGCTGTATTCTATTGCCATTGGTCCAAATGCTGGTGTAACAAATCAGCCAGCGAATTCTATCGTACTCAATGCGTCAAATACCGCTTTTAATCCTACAAGCGTAGGATTTTTTGTTAGACCAGTCGATAGCGGTTTCGGAACAAATGCAGTATCCTATGACACAGGAACCGGCGAATTCACCTATTTCACAGGTATCAATAACTCTGGCAGCATCGGTATTGGAGGAGGTTCGAATGCATCCTACTCTCTCCTAGTCACTGGAGCTCAATCGAACACAGGCACCCTAGGAGTAGCGGGTCAAGCCACCTTCGTAAACTCTTCGAATACTGGTACACTAGGAGTCGCTGGCCTAACAACTCTGAGTAACACCTCGAATGCAGGCACTCTAGGAGTGGCTGGTCTAGCCACCTTTGTCAACTCTTCGAACACTGGCACACTAGGAGTAGCAGGCCAGGCCACTTTCGTGAACTCCTCTAACACAGGAACTCTAGGAGTAGCGGGCTTAGCCACCTTCGTAAACACCTCTAACACAGGCACACTAGGAGTCGCCGGCCTCACGACTCTCAGCAACACCTCTAACACAGGAACTTTTGGGGTCACAGGTCAGACAACACTCAGCAATCTATCCACTCTAGGACAGGCGGATTTCAACAATGTTTACGTCGCAAGCTTCATGTCAACGCTAGGACAGGCGTCATTCTACAGCTCAGTCCAAGTGCAAGGCAGCCTCTCTGTTTTCTCCAGCATTGGAGCGTTTTCCCTCACAACAGTTGGAAATGTGTATGCAGGTGGTGAGGTGACTGCATATTCCGATGTGCGGCTAAAAGATAATATCGTGACGATTCTTTCTTCCATTGAAAAGATCAATAGACTACGTGGTGTGTATTATACAAGAAAAGACAATCCTGGGCTAACACACGCTGGTGTGATAGCTCAAGAAGTTGAGGAAGTCTTTCCTGAGGTCGTTTTAACGGACGAATCGGATGTAAAATCAGTCGCGTATGGTAATATTGTGTCTCTTTTGATTGAGGGTATCAAGGCCCAGCAGCTAATCATAAATAGGCTAGAATCGAGTGTGAGTGGCCAGCAACTAATCATAAATAGGCTAGAATCGAGTGTGAGTGGCCAGCAACTAATCATAAATAGGCTAGAATCCACGGTAAAGGCACTTGTGGCGAAGTATCCTTTATGACCCTTCCAGTGTAGAAACCCGCCCAGATAACTCCTGCACGGCCTTGATTAACAAAGCCACCATGCCGTCGTAATTCACATAAACCCCTTTGACACCCTCCTTCACCAAAGACGGAAACACTTCACCCACTTCTTGAGATAAAAGGCCCAATGATCTGTCAGAAGAACCCTCATAATTAAAAATATAAGGCCGTATCTTTTGTAAATCTGCTAAAACTGGAGCACGCCATTCACGCACTCCCGTTTTCGAATTCATGTCACTTAGAGTAACAAATTGCTGAGCATAACATATGCCTCCGATTGATAAATTCCCACCTTGTGTTAAAGTGAGTATGGATGCAGTGGATGCAGTGGATGCAGTTGTGAAGTCCATCACTGTGCTAGCTGGAGAACTCGTATTGTAAATCTGCATAGAATTTGACCCATTCGCTAACGCAGATGCTGATGCTGAGTAGATCTCTGAATTGCTGGTGATGCCAACGTTGCAGAGGTTGAGCGGGCTGAGGAGATTAATTGAGTTGCCCGTAGTAAAAGACGCCAAATTATTCGCATAAACAGTCTTCGTATCAGTATTAATCATCTGCCGAAGAGCGACCACTTGATTCGCCAAACTCGTAGTCGCATTCAATCCGCTCGTATTTGAATTCACATTCTGAAGAGGTATAATATTGACCACAAATTTTGAGGTATCATTCTGCATTTGCTTTCTTATAATTACCAAGGAATTTAAGCTCGCTCCAGTTACCGTCAAATATTAAATTATATGAACGCTAGTTCTTATAATTTAATATTTTCGGGAATGCTGTTAAGCACTAGAATTTAAGACTACCGAGCGCAGCGAGGGGGTACTTAAATTCGGTGCTTAACGGTAGAATGGCCTTGCCTTACATAGTGAACCAGAGCACCACTCTGGTTCAAATTGATACTTCAAATCCATTGGCATCGCCGTATATAGTGCTTCTATCATCGGTGAATGCGCCAGGCTCGCTCGTAACTGTCCGAGATATAACAGGCAATGCGTCCGTGACAAACTCCATCATTGTCAGCACGACCCAAGGCTTGTCCTATCTCGACGGCGGAGGTCCTGCGAGCAATATATACAGGATCAACCAACCCTATGGCTTTCTCACCCTAACCCCCAAGAATCCCGCGATCTGGGGTCTCATCAATACCTTCGCCTTTCCTGATGCATCCGCCGCGGCCAATATCAACAATCTCACGACGAGCTCAGTCACTACGAACAATTCCTACGCGGTAAATCAATTCGTGTCAACGGCTATCATATCCACTCTCTCGGTCAACAATGTCTTTGTGCAAGATAATCTGTCTGTCGGCCAGTCCACCGTCGGCCGAACTGCCTTTTACACATGCACCTTGCGCACCTTGGAAGATATGTTTGTTGAACGCGATTTATATGTTGGGAGCACTATCTCAACTGCCGTGGGAAATATCACCTCGACTCTCACTGTCCCTTATATAAGTGCAACCACCTTGGATATTCGCGGAGTCATAACAAGCGCATCGACGATTTCCACAGCTGGCCCCCTCTTCGTCGGCAGCTCCATAAGCACCACGGGGAATCTAGCCGTGGGAGGGTCCACCTTCGTCCATGGCGAGCTCAGAGTAGGGCAAAACGCCACCTTTTACTCAAGTCTCTCAACTATGGCTGCGCTCGGTGTGGGTGGTCAGACCCAGCTTTATAGTACTCTCACGGTGAAAGATGATACTCTCATATACGGAAACTTGTCGACCTTGTTGAGTCTTAACGTGGGAGGAGCCTTATCAGTGGCCTCCAGCTTGACGGTTTTAGGAAGTACAGTCCTGACGAATACTCTAACAACGTTTGCTGATGTGAGCAGCATGTCGAGCATGTTCGTCAATCGAAATCTGTCGGTCGCGGGAAATCTCACAGTGGGTGGAAATCTCAACTTCGGATCCACGGTGCGCCTCACAAATATAATCGCCAGTTCTTTGCTAGCCAATCATTTCATCTCAACGCCATCGAGCATCGCGGCGGGTACAAGTCTCAATGTTCTTGGATCTACGGTTCTAACAGGGCCTGTAAGTACGGGGTCAGATGTGAATGTTCAAGGCGGCATATCAACCGCGGGGAATTTCTTTCTTCAGGGTGCGGCGGCGCTGAGGTCCACCTTGAATGTCGTGAGCTCGATTAGCACGACGGGAAATCTCACGGTGAGCGGAGTCATATCGACACTTGGTAGCATCGCGGCAGGAGATTCTCTCACGGTGGCAAGGGCTGCTGCGATCAGCAGTCTCTCGACTGGTGGTCTTGGGGTTGGCCTGGGAGGGGCCTCAATCCAAGGGCCTGTTTTCATGGGTAGCAGTGTATCCACGGTGGGACAGGCGGCGTTCTTCAGTTCGATGCAGGTGCAAGGGAATATAAACGCCTTATCGAGTGTCGCCATCGCGTGGGATTTGGATGTGCGGGGCAGAACGACGATCGCGAGCCTGTCACTCAATGGGTCCACGTCTATGAGTACTCTCGCGGTGACGAATACGCAGGGCTTCGCCATGAATATCAGCAGCTCCACTCTACAGCACGGTCTTCTGTCGACGTTCGGCAATGTGAATATCGGCGGGAATTTGTCAACGAGTGTTATAGGGGCCTTGGCCCTCAGTACCGTAGGTGATGTGATGGTGGGGCGCAGCTTATCTGTGGCTTCTTCCGCTGGGATAGGAGGTGCGGCGAGCATAGGCGGTGCCGCTTCGATAGCAGGCGCCACCGTCATAGGCGGCCCAACCACTCTCACGACTCTGTCAACGACAGGGAGTGTGGGCATTGGAGTTGCACCGAATGGGGCCTTCGCTCTTCTTGTTAAAGGCGTGCAGTCCAATGTGGGCAATGTTTTCGTCCTCGGCGACCAGGCCAATAATGGAAATCTCACAGTTGGGGCGGGTGGCTTAATCGTGGACAAGTCGATCGTGGTCAATGGAGCCAATATTGGCGGACTCGGAATCGCGTCGAATTTCTTCTATAATGCGTCCTACCTGTCATCTTTTGTGACTGAATTCCAATCGACGAAGCAAAACGCGGTCTTCTGCAGCTCGGTCCAGATTCAGGGATCGGCTTCCATCTTTTCCGCGCTCACAGTCTCGTCCATTACAACGGGACTTCTTACGACGGGGAGCCTGGCTGCGAGCAATATACTCATGAATGGCTCGACCTCGATAAGCACAGTGGCGGTCACGAATACGCAGGGCTTCGCCATGAATATCAGCAGCTCCACTCTTCAGTATGGTCTCTTATCGACCTTCGGCAATGTGAATATCGGCGGTAGCCTCTCGACTGGGGGTGTAATAGGGGCTTCTGGTCTGGGTTTAGTGGGCGACGCGCTGGTGGGGCGGCATTTATCGGTGGGGAGCAATTTCTCCGTGCGCGGCCAGACATCTCTGGGATCTCTTACACTCGGATCTCTTTCAACGACGGGGCAGGCGGCCTTCTTTAGCTCCGTGCAAATCCAGGGGGGCGTGTCAGTCTTCTCCACCATTGGAGCACTAGGCGCCGCCATTGTGTCAAATGTGACAATCGGCGGCACACTGGGGGTCGCGGGCCTAGCCACCTTCAGCAACACCTCTAACACAGGCACTCTAGGAGTCGCCGGCCTAGCCACTCTCAGCAACACCTCTAACACAGGCACCCTCGGAGTCGCAGGCCTAACCACTCTCAGCAACACCTCTAACACGGGCAATCTAGGCATAGCAGGTGCAACCACGGTCACGGGTAATATAAGAACCGCGGGCACAAATGCAGTGGCCTTCGGTAATTCTGCAGGTGCTACACAGGTGACTGGCGCCGTCGCCATTGGAGTGTCAGCGGGGGCGAATCAGCAGGGCACTAGTATTGCGATTGGCGGGGCCGCTGGAGGACTCCAGTTACTCGGCAGCATTGCGATTGGTAACTCCGCTGGAACACTCCAGTCAATTGGCTCCATTGCGCTAGGCCATGTGGCGGGATCAGGCGGAACACAGGGAGAATCCGCGGTGGCCATTGGGTATCAAGGAGGGCAGACGAGCCAAGGTACGCGGGCGGTAGCCATAGGCCGTGAAACTGGCCGAGATAATCAGGGAGCTCAGGCCGTGGCTATAGGAGCTCTTGCCGGCATGGTCAGCCAAGCGTCGAATTCAGTGGCGATAGGCAATAACGCGGGTCAGACTAACCAGTTGACAAACTCGGTGGCCATTGGATTTAATGCTGCGCTCAGTGGTCAGGGGTCTAACGCGGTGGCCATGGGGTGGGGCGCGGGCCAGACTGGGCAGGGTTCAAATGCGATCGCCATAGGCTGGGCGGCGGGCCAGACGTCGCAGCCGGCGAATTCCATTGTGCTGAATGCGTCAAACACCGCCTTGAATCCCACCACGGCCGGTTTCTTCGCCAGCCCACTTCGCAGCGGCTTCGGTACTCACGCACTATCCTATAACACAGGGACCAGCGAATTCACCTATCTCACAGGCATCAATAACTCTGGAAACATTGGTATTGGAGGAGGGTCGAACGCCGCATACTCTCTCGTAGTGACTGGACCTCAGTCCAATACTGGCACTCTTGGAGTGGCGGGTCTCGCCACCTTTGTGAACTCTTCCAATACTGGTACACTAGGAGTGGCAGGCCAGGCCACTTTCGTGAACACCTCCAATACTGGAACTCTAGGAGTCGCGGGTCTCGCCACCTTTGTAAACTCCTCAAACACAGGCACCTTAGGGGTGGCTGGATCCACGACTTTGGGAACTTTATCGACGATAGGACAGGCGGCCTTCTTCAGTTCCGTCCAGATTCAGGGTGGGCTCTCCGTCTTCTCGAGTATTGGCGTGGGCTGCAATTTGACGGTAGGGGGCACCACGGTTCTAACAGGTAACGTGGGCATCGGCAAGGTTCCGGTCTATGCACTCGACGTGCAGGGCGATATCAATTTCTCAGGTATTCTCCGCCAAAACCTATCCCCTTATAACCCACCTCTCACAGTCGCGTCGGTGAATGCCGCCTCAGTGACGACCAGCACCCTCAATATAATTCAAAACGCGACCATTGCGAATACCTCGGTGCAGCCGATGTATTTGGTTCTAGGAGCATCGGGCACCATATACACTGGATCTTCTACTGCGGGCATGACCCCTGTTGTGGTAACCTCAGGAGGCGGAGCAGGCATGTACACCGCCTTTTACACAGGAACGACTTGGTATTTGGGTGGTACGACGGGCTCGGCCCCTGCACTGTATACTACAAGCAATGTGGGGGCGTGGGGGACCAATATTGCACCGGCGGCTGGGGCGTCCTTTCCCACCTACGTCTACACCATCGCGTACAATGGATCGTACTATTTGATAGGTGGCGGTGAGGGAATTTCCACCAACGGAACAAATTCCATTCTGAAGACGACGAATTTCCTCAGCTTTACGACTTCTACGGGGGCCTTCCCCAGCAAGTGTTCCAGCCTCGCATGGAACGGGGTTCTATGGGTGGCCGTGGGCTTGAGCACTTCTTTTGGAGAAACGATCAAATATTCTTATGACGGAACGGCCTGGACTACAGCTGTGAATGCATTCACGGCCTCGGCCAATTCCGTGGGTACTTGTGTGGTATGGGGCGGCATCTTCGTGGCGGGTGCGGCGGGCAATGATTCATATCCGCTCAAATATTCATATGACGGTATCCTATGGTACAATACGAGAGTCGCTGGAGATGTCTATGGAGTTGCATGGAGTGGAAAACGTTTCGTGGCGGTGCAGCGTACAGCGATTTTCTACTCTGACGACGGCATCGGCTGGACTTCTTCGATCACTGCTGGATTTACTTCCATGAGCTCTGCGATGTGGTCTGGCACGCAGTTTGTGGTGGGGGCTGGAATAGGAACGAATAGTCTGCTCACCTCGGTGGATGGTGTGTACTGGGCGTCTACTTCAGTGGGTCTGGGTGCGTATATCAATTCCGTTTCGTTCTCGGTGAATCGAGCGCCAGATCTCGTCGTAGCGAATACGAATATATTCGCCAAGCAGCAGCCTCAGACCTTGGGGTTCACGAATACAACAAACAACCTCTTGCTCATGTCGAATGCGATCCAGATGAATGGCCTGTATGCGGATTCTGATAGGGTTGGCGTTGACTGTATACCCCAGGCGGGCTTGACTCTCGATGTCAATGGATTCACGCGCATTAGAAGTCGTTCTACAGGGATGTGGGTGGTTGCGGGTACGAATTCTTCTAGTCAGGGGGCCTACCACTACAGCATGGATGGGGTTGGATGGGCGCAGCTATTCTTGCCGGCGTCTCTCGCGGGGACCAGATCGGCTTCGATATGCTGGAATGGCTCCTTGTGGCTCGCCATTCCTGATGCGACTCCTTATACGAGTGAGGGAGGGCGCTGGACTGTATCTGCAGGATCACTTACCAGCGTGACCTATGTGAATAAGATCATCTGGACGGGCAGCTTTTTTATTGCGGTGGCCAAGGCGTCGAATACGGGTAGTACTGGATCCTTCCTAGGGAATGTCGCGTATTATACGACAATTCAGAGATCGGTGGATGGACTGACGTGGACTAGAACAACCGGAGGAGGCTTCGCGGGCCCAGATTCCTTCAGTGGAGGATATACATTTAGGGCGGGTGAAGGAAGAGGAGTGGCGTTCAATAGCCGTGTGATGGTCGCAGTGGGGACGTATGATGGAACGGGCTTTGATAAGCCGACTGGGACGGCGAGATACAGAATCCAATATTCGCTTGATCATGGGCTGAATTGGTTGCCTTCTGGTGCATCGAGCACAACCTTTGGCACAGATACTGACTCCTCCTACGGCTCATGCGTTGCGACGAATGGATTTATGTGGGTTGTTGGCGGGCTTTCTTCAGGCAGTGCTTCGCTAAAATACTCCTATGACGGAATCACATATGCGGATGGTTCGAATTCGTTTGGTACACTGTGCGGCGGTCTAGCCTATAGCCTCAGCCTCGGACTTTGGGTCGCGGTT
>Ga0214919_10001312_pt1 | contig 41045 bp, 37 predicted proteins | sample LL1503_MetaG_FD_177994 | JGI IMG/M metagenome (GOLD analysis project Ga0214919, IMG submission 177994) | Freshwater microbial communities from Lake Lanier, Atlanta, Georgia, United States - LL-1503 | ecosystem: Environmental > Aquatic > Freshwater > Lake | place: USA: Georgia | collected...
GCGCGCCGCCCTGTCACGGCGGAGGTCGCGGGTTCAAGTCCCGTCCGGGTCGCAAAGGTTTTGGTGTTGTACTTTTAGTTAAGGCCGGCGTTAGAACCTTGTTTGGCTTGGTAGCTCAGTTGGTACGAGCGAACGACTGAAAATCGTTAGGTCGCCGGTTCGATCCCGGCCCAAGCCACAGAGAACTTCAGATAATCCCTAGCTCTAAATCTTGTTGCTCTTTTGCCCTTTGAGCCAAGCGCACATACAGAAACACCAGCGGAACCAACAGAATTGATCTGTGCCTAAATGACGTCCCGAGATTCACCTCTACTAATGCGCTAAAAGCAATTTCACCCGCCAAGAAAATAAGCGTAAAGAGAATCTGAGGATCCTTTAAAAACTTAACTTTACGAAATCTTATGAATTGAAATATCACAAGTGCATAAAACGCCCACCAAAGGGGAGATTCAAGCGAGGCGAGACCTACTGCAATGCCAGGATCGCCAATAAAGGGAAAAGGTCCACAGAGAAATATGAAGGCTGACCAAAGCATTGAAAGGGAATCAGTGATTTTCCCTGCTTCAAGAATGTGTCCATTTAGGGATGAAGTATCTCTGCCGACCTGATTGGTCTCACTAATCAAACCTGCCTGAACTTTTTCGTCCCAAATACTTTGAATTTTTTTATCTAAATGTATTAGCCTGGAAATCTTACTAAAAAGTGTATTGGGATTATCAACTAAGTAAAAATGTAGAGCGATAAGCGTATAATCACCATGAAAAGTTATAAGTTCTTTATTTGGCTTTGTTCCAGTACTACCAGTATTGTCTGAATTGCCTCCAGTATTGTCTGAATTGCCTCCAGTATTGTCTGAATTGCCTCCAGTATTGTCGGGTGAATCCACATAAATCTGGCTGATCGAATCCCCGGATCGGGCGCCAGTATCAGAAATATTTGAATGAAAAATATAGTTAAGTGCGTACGCCGATGTCGTGCTTGCGAAAACTGCCAACGGTAATACTGATCCTGCAATGACACACTTGACGACCTGTCTCCGATTAATTCCTAGTACTAAGAAGAAAATCGAGCTAAGGATTAAAGCGACCATCAGGCAAGCCCATAAGTAGTTCTTAGTCGACACTAAACCATATGATCCAAGAAATAGAAAAAGCATCCCTCTTTTATTCAGCCCTTGCATGGTGAAATTGAGACCTACAAGGAAAACTGTAAGCTCTGCAATAATAAAGGCCTCGCGCAATCCTAATGATGTCCAAAGAAATATTGATGGTATAAAGAAAGTAAGAAAGATTAGCTTTTGTGAAAGTTTCCTACCATCCTTACCTCTCCTCTGTATGCCCTGGAGTAAATATAAACTTATTGCCGCCAGGAAAATGGATAGAAATCGGGTCGAAAGGTAGTCAGGGACTCCAAGAACATTAACTATTTTTGCTGGCAGAAGTGCTAACCAAAGAAATACTGTTGGCGCAGTTATCCATCCGCCAAACGTCTGAGCCCCAGTACTAATTGGTAATTTATAGACGTTATTAAATGTACTTAAGTATCCGCCTTCATCAGGTGCTAGAGCAATTAAGGTACCAAGAAATATTGCGAGAAAAGTATGTACGGTTACAAAAGCTATGATGAGTGTATTGTGCTTGGTAAAACTTGCTATCCAGTTAAATACAATCGAAAGCAAGACTTTTGGGCCTCTAGACATCCTATTTTGCATAAAACCCTTCATTCGTGAAAGGTAGATTATACTTAATGAGGACAACTTTCCTGGGTATTAGTTTAGGCTTTTACGATGAATTGGAGCAATTGAATGGACGAATTAGCTCCATCCACTCCATTTATTGAGGGCCGAGGTGAGGATTATTGCCGCGGATGCTTGGGGAAGAATTTGTTTTCCGCATTAGATCTCGGGAAACTCCCTATAGCAAATGAACTCCTGCAGTCTGAGCACAGTGTTATTGAGAAGTTTCCACTTCACTTGAGAGTTTGTGCGGAATGTGGTCTAGGGCAAGTGGCCGATGTAGTTACCCCAGAAAGGATTTTCAGGGATTACCGATATTTGTCTTCCATGAGCTCAACTTTTTTACGACATGCCTCAGATTTTGTCGAACAAAGAGTTCAGGAGGAAATGATCTCACCAGAAGATTGGGTCCTTGAAATTGCCAGTAATGACGGCTACCTATTAAAGAATTTCTCGGGTTATGGCATCAAAGCCATTGGTGTTGAGCCGGCTGAAAATGTCGCCGAAATATCTCGGGCGCTCGGTATTGAAACAATTTCAGAGTTTTTTTCTAGTAAATTGGCCTACGAAATATTCTCAGAACATGGATTCCCAAAATTAATTATTGCCAATAATGTCATGGCTCATGTTCCCGACTTAGTAGATTTTGTCAAGGGACTCGCTATTTTGTGCGGCCCTGAAACGCAGATTAGTATTGAGAATCCTTCTCTGGCAAATATCTTGGTAGGGATGCAATTCGATACCATCTATCATGAGCATTATTCTTATTTATCGGCAACCTCTGTAGCGCGAATTAGTGCAAAAAGTGGTTTACATTTAGCTAAAGTTGAGGAGCTCTCAATTCACGGGGGATCCAATCGATATTGGTTAACTAAGTTTGCAGAAAATGTTTTTACTGATGACTCCGTCCAGAAAATAATTCAAGCTGAAAATGGGCAGGGACTGTTTGACTTTTTGAAGTGGGGTGAATATTCAAACAAAGTGTCCAAAATTTTAGGCGACTTCCACAATTGGGTGCGCGAGACAAAAGAGGCTAATGGCAGAATTTATGGCTACGGTGCTGCCGCAAAAGCTAGTACAATCCTGAATTCCATAGACATTGAACCTGGTTTTATTACAGCGATCGCGGATGCGAGCCTTGAAAAGCAAAGTCGATTTATGCCACCTAATGGAATCAAAATAATATCCCCTGAAAAATTATTTGTTGAATCTCCGACAGATATTGTAATTTTCCCTTGGAATATCAAAGTAGAAATTGCAGATTTTCTAAGAAACAATCTTGAAGAGAATACACGACTATGGACCGTGATACCTGAAATGAGTGAGGTCAAAGTCCATTGAATCTATTGATTGAGCAAGTTAAACAAAGTATGTCTTACTTAGACAGGCGAGATAAATCACGCCTCATGATTGCAGTTCTTGGCCAATTTGTACTAGCACTATTTGATATGGCTGGGGCTGCCGGTTTGGGATTTATCGGTGTAATTGCAGCGGTAAGTATTACAAATTCAGCCCCTCCTAAGTCAATTCTTAAAGTAGAAGATTTCCTTAAAATAACTGAATACACGGTAACTAAGCAACTTGCTTTTCTTGGCATGCTCGTAATAGTGCTTTTCATAGGTAAGACCTTGGGTAGTCTCTATTTAAATCGCAGAGTCCTTCACTTTCTAGCGGCAAAGCAGGTACGCGTTGCGAGTAACATCTGGAGAAAAGTCTTAGGAAGTGATTACTTAAGTATTGCAGGGTACTCACAACAAGAATTGGTACAAGCGGTCACAGATTCGCTCAATATTTCAATTATTGGAATCCTTGGAAATTTTATGCTCGCCATATCTGAGCTCATATTGCTTTTTCTTTTGCTTATACTTCTGGGAATCGTATATCCCTCTATGGCATTGCTGACATTACTAACTTTTGGGACCTTAGCGTACGTAACGCAAACGAAAATTGGTAGGAAGACAAGAGAAATGAATGCCGAATACAGTAGGGCTGCCGTAGCAAGTAAAACGAGTTTAGTCGATTCCCTTTCAGTACTTCCCGAGATTAAAGTCTTAGGACGTTCCTCTTTCTTTATCAACAAATTCAGTGCAGATCGAACTATGGCTGCGGATGCTTATGTTAAGTCACTCTGGCTTGGTCAAGTGCCTAAATATGTGTTAGAGATTGGCTTGGTTCTTTCGGGTATTGTTGTCTTCTTTTTTACCCAAGCAACTTCGACCTCAGTGGACGCCATTGGGCGAATCGTGGTTTTCTTGGCCGTTTCTGGCCGCCTCGTTCCATCTATTCTTAGGCTTCAGTCTGAAGTGATCGGTATGCATGCCAACACTGGGACATCGCAACCTATTAATACTTTGCGTGACAAACTTAAATCAATAGATACTGAAGGTGCCCTTGATACTTCACTAGGCCTGGAGAGTTCAGCTCAAAGAAGTTCTGAAACTTCAACTGCAATACAATTTGAAAAAGTTGCATTCAATTATCAGAAAGGCGGGCAGCAATTTAATTTTGGAGATCTTCTTATCCATGCAGGAAATTCAGTTGCAGTGATAGGAAAGTCGGGGGTCGGTAAAACTACGCTAGTCCAACTCATTTTAGGATTGATCGAACCGATTTCTGGAAATGTCACTCTAAATGAAAAATCTCCAAAAGATTGGACGGAATCAAACCATGGCTCAGTTAGTTATTTACCACAGGCAGTTGCAATCGTTTCGGGAAATATCGCCGAAAATGTGGCTCTCGGGATTCCATCCGAACTTATCGATGAGAGCAATTTGAAGCTTGCTCTTAAAATAGCTGCACTAGATGACTGGGTAGAAACGCTTCCACTTGGTTCGAAAACAAATATTGGTGAAAAGGGTTTGAACTTTAGTGGAGGGCAACTTCAGCGGATTGGTATTGCTCGCGCTGTTTACAATAGACCCGGCCTGATCGTTCTTGACGAACCAACAAGTTCACTGGACGAAGAGACTGAGGGTGCATTTTTAAAAATGCTTGCTCTCATGCATGGTAAAACAACATTTGTAATGATTACACACAAATTAGCCATGCTTGACCATGTAGATAGTGTCCTTTTATTAGAAGAGGCTGCAAATGAAGTTACCTCTCGCTTAATGGATCCAAAATCCGCTCTTAACCTCAAAGATAAGAGTATTTTTGAAGAATAGTTAACTCACGTTGACTTTCTGGGCAACGGCTTTTATGTTCTTAGTAAAAAAATAATTTGCACCCTCAAAGTCGGGCAATTTACCACGATGAGGTAATGGTCGTTCGGCGCTTTGAGCTACCAAAGTCGTGTCCGGAGAGATCCAGTATCCAAAGAATCCAAATGATCTAAGAAAAGCAAACATCTCCTCTGCTGAGGTTCCACCAGCCAACAGCATTGTTTCATTTACTTCAATAATCATCTGTATATTGTCAACTTTGAGAAGTGAAATACCTCCCTTAAGTACATCCATTTCCGAACCTTCGACATCCAATTTCACTAAAATCGGGAGGTTCAGCTCACAGAATAACTCTGTAAATCTATCTAAAACTTCAATTCTAACTTCATGGCCAGGCTTTGCACCCCACTCTTCAACAGGATGCAAAGTATGCATTCCATCATTGCCAGAGTAAGACCACATTTGCGCTGTGTGGGGATCTGTTCCGAGTGCGCAAGACTCCACTTGAATATCCTGATATCCATTTTGTTCCAAATTTAGTTGTAGCTTTTCTCTCACTGAATTCATAGGTTCGAAAGCAAAGACCTTAGAGTTCGAATTTAGAGATGTTGCCAATAGCGAGTACCAACCCAGGTTAGATCCAATATCAACAAAAACTATTTTTTCAGTTCGAAAGATTTTTCTGAACAAATCGCTCGTAGAATTCTCACAATTTGCAAGAAAAGTTCTTTTTGTTGACCGGTCTTCTATTCTCCACCAAAATCCAAATGGGTGAAGGTAATAATCGGGGCTAACTTTTACTAGAGAAACTAGGAAATTCTCAATTCGCCATTTACCAGGAAAATTTTTCCTCGTCAAGAACGAATTCACAACCTTCAATGTACGCAAAGAGCTTGTCATTACCCTATGATACAGGCATATATTGATGATTTAATGATGATTCTGGGCGACTCAGATAGGAAATAAATGAATCTCGTAATCTGCATGGCAGGTAGAAATACGCGGTTCCATGACGTGGGAATTGATGTACCGAAATATTTACTTCCCCTTTCGGGGCGCCCAGTAATTGAAATGATTATCCAGAATTTAATTGCCTCAAATTCTTTTGCAAATGTTTATCTGGTTGCCCACCAACGAGATATTTTCTTTCGAGAGGAGCTACAGACTTCTTTATTGAACCTTGAGATAAATCCAGAGAATTTGCTTTACATAGGTGAGACTAAAGGCCAGGCTGATACCGCAAATGAGTCTCTCTCCATTCTGAATTTGAATTTAAATGAACCTATTGTTTTTCATAATGCAGATACCATTTTACTAAGACGAGATACTGCGGCTTTGAGAAAATCATTAAAGATGGGGCATGGAAGTATCGATGTCTTCCAGGCCGACTCTCCAAGTTATAGTTACGTTGATATTCAGGATGGCAGAATTCTTGAGATTGTCGAGAAGCGCGTCATCTCTAATTGGGCAACCAGCGGTCTTTACGGCTTTCCCACGGGTGCAGTATTCCAGAGTTACTTCAAGAAATTCTCCGAGCTCGCATTGTCGCAAAATGCTAAAGAACTATATATTTCCGACATTATAAATTTGATGTTGGCCGATAATTTTAATTTCGACCCTTTAAGTCATGATCTCAAAGAATTGTCAACGACACTCGTAATTGGCTCACCTGAAGAGTACAGAGTAATCCAATCCTCTCCAAGTTTTTCAAAACATGCTAGTTAAGGTTCTCGAAGTTCTCAAAGGCGGATCCCTTGGACGAACTGAGCTTATTGAGACTCATAGCCGTGAGTTACGAGTCCGCAAATCAATAAGTTCACTTAAAAATCGTGAGTACGGCGAAGTTCGGTGGCACAGTCAGTTAAAAAGACTGCAACGCTATGACTCATTGATTCCTGGGCTTTTCCCAAAGGTTTTACAACTTGGGACTACGGAAGATTCATACTTCTTTGATATTGAATATTTTGATGGATCTTGTAACCTAAAGTCTTATTTCAGCGATCACTCACCGAGTCAGGAGCAAGTTGAACTCATTGCAGAAAGAGTCATCAGTGCCGCTGGGCGTCTCCATTCGTACACGGTGTTTGATTCTTATCCGGGGTCTCTAGGCGTCTATTTGCAGGAGGAGGTACTGCAGAAATTAAGTGATGCTTGTGATGATCCTAATTTTAAAGCATTTTCAAACATGCCTACGATTTATTTTAATGGTGTTGAATTTCCTTCTCTTAAATCACAAATCCCATGGCTTAAGGAGTTTGTGGCAAAAATCAAAATAGGTAATGAGTGTTTCACACATGGGAATCTGACTTTGGAAAATATCCTTATCCACCCGGTATCACTAGAGATTCGGTTAATAGATCCATATGATGAAAATATTGTGGATTGCAGAGAGGCGGATTTTTCACAAATCTTGCAATGCAGTAGTAGTCACTACGGAATAATGAGTGATTACGAACCCACGGTAATCGGTGCATCGGTAGTTCTCGATTATAGGATTCCAGCACCTTTAATCCAATTCAATGAAGTTATTTTAAGGAGTTTTACATCCTCGGCGTTGAATCTTAATGTCAAGCTTCTTGATTTTCTACATGTTTCCCAGTTTGTCAGAATGCTGCCTTTTAAGGTTCAATCTGGAGACCTAAACAGGGCAATTCTTTTCTACGCTTTGAGTTGCAAACTGATACAGGAAATGCGGATCCGTAATGGTAATTGAATTTCCAGCCAAGTGGCGGCTGACTGCTTCTAAACCACTGGAGTATCAGATTACTTATGCCCCAAATCTCTTTGGTCTTGAGAACCACTCTCTTCTTGAACCTAATGCCTCGTCGCGTAGGTTAGTTTTCGTTGATAGCAACGTCTATATTAATTTTTCTGAAACTATCAATGAATACTTTGAAGTGAACTCTCCGGGCTCCATAGTCATATCAGTTGAAGCCAATGAGACCTTGAAGACTTTAGATAACTCCCTAGTTCTGATTAGACACATGGAAGATTTCGGTTTATTGCGTAGATCTGAGCCTGTAATCGCGATTGGTGGAGGCTCGTTATTAGATTCTGTGGGTTTCTCGTGTTCAATATATCGACGTGGGGTGCCATATATCCGTGTCCCAACCACTTTACTAGGAATTGTCGATGTAAGTGTGGCAATTAAGACAGGCGTAAATCACCTTAACCGCCGAAATCGACTAGGAACTTATTATCCTCCGGCTGCGGTTTTTCTATATCGCAAGTTTATTGAAACTCAAAGCGACAGAGAGATATGTAATGGTCTTGGAGAGATTCTTAAACTCGCGATCATCGAGGATTTAAGTTTATTTACATTATTAGAGGGAAATTCCGCATTGCTCCGCAAGGAGAAGTTTCAGTACGGTGCAATACCCGTGAAAGTAATTAACCGGGCAATTACTGTCATGATTAATAATTTGCAAAATAACCTGTGGGAAGACAATCTAATGCGCGCGGTGGATTTTGGTCACTCTTTTAGTCCATTGATTGAGCAAGATTCGCTTCCCGAACTGTTACATGGCGAAGCCGTGGCACTCGACTGCCTCTTTTCATCATGTCTGTCATTTAATCGTGGTCTTTTGGATGAAGATGAACTCACTCGAATCTTTCGAGTTACCCGGGATTTAGGGCTACCGACAACACACAGGAGTTTCTTAGACTCGCAGCAGTTAATGGCTTCGTTAATGGATACAGTTAAGCATCGAAATGGAGATCAAAACCTTCCCGTGCCTGTAGGAATTGGATCGCATCAATTTCTAAATGATATAGAAGAAGATGAAGTGATGAAAGCGGCAAGAACATTAGAGGATTTAAATCGTCGGGAAGTAAACATAACCGCAATCTAATTATTTTTAGTTTTTATGAGCCTTGCTTCATTGACCAAGTGCCCCATGATTGAGTTCTCATCGTAATCGGCATTTTAATTATCGTGAGAATTTGAAAGGCAATATCTTCTGGCGCAAGGTAGTCCTGCAGGCTTGGGTCGTCCGGAGTTCTGCCATTTCCAAATGCAAAATCCGTATCAGTTCCTGCTGGACAAACTAGTGATACTCGAACTCCACTCTCTCGAACTTCTCTATCCAGACTGCCAGCGAAACCCACTTGGGCATGCTTAGTACCAGCATAAACAGCTTCATTTGCGTACCCTCTATGCCCCGCAGCCGAGGCGACTATTATTATGTCGCCTGCTTTCTGTGCAATTAAATGAGGCAGCCCAGCCCTAACGAGCTGAACGGTTCCAATAAAATTAGTGTGTACTGTTTGAATGATTTGGTCATCGCTCCCGTCCAGCACTGACCCAAAAAATCCTGTTCCCGCATTAGCTACTAGTGAATCAATACGTCCCCAATTCTCGATGGCAATGGCTGCCATTTTCTTTGTTACCGAAGAGTCAGAACAATCGCCGACAACACCAATTGCCTGAGACGGGCCGATTTCTTGGACAATTGTGTCGAGCCGTGTTTTGCCACGAGCGTTTAGCACTAATTTTGCGCCCTCCTCAGCAAACGCTTTTGCCGTTGCCCTGCCAATTCCGGAACTCGCTCCAGTAATAAGAACTACTTGATTTTCCAGGTTTCGCAATTCATATTTCATAAGCCCCCCTTTATTGGTTTAGCAATGATGTAGGAAATCACTCTTCCTTAGGCTTTAATAATTCTTGGCGTTGGTAATGGCACAATGAAATCACCTTTAAAGCCTTTTGATCTTATGTTCGCCATCAAAGCATCTCCCATATGCCACGATAGCATGAGCAAGTGAGTTGGCTTCACATTCAATAATTCAGCCTCATCAATTATAGGAATTCTAGTTGTTGGAACACGTTTGCCAATTTTCTTTGATCCAGTTTTTTCACCGACTGCAAATAAGTCATTATGGTTAAGCCCCACATAGGAAATCAGCGTCACTGCCCGCGAAGGTGCACCAATGCCACCGATATTGGCGCCCTTCATATTGAGCGAAGTGATTAAAGTACGTAGTTCATTTCTCCATACCTTAACTGAGGCATCAAAAGCGGCAATGAAACTTCCATCGTTAATCCCCGCTTTCGCTTCCTGTTCTTTGAAATCAGCAACCGAAGTATCTATCGGCATGATTCCCTTTTTTGCAGCCCAAATTCGTACGGAACCGCCATGGCTCCCAATCTTCTGTACTTTGACTAAATCGAAACCGCCGCTATTCAATAAAGCCTCTACGCTAACAACTGTGTAATAACGCAGATGTTCATGATAGATAGTGTCTATCTGGAGTTGATCTACCAAGTCGGGTAAATAGTGATTTTCAGAGACGAAGACGCCGTCATCTTCCAAAATTTCGGAGATATCAGCAAGGATTTGCATGGGGTTTGGGATATGCGCGAAGACATTGGTCGCCGTAACCAGGGACACTTTGCCTATTTCACTCACGGCTTGAGCGACAGATTGAGCATCGAAGTAAGCCTTAAGTGTTCTAATTCCGTTTGCATTTGCGACATCTGCGGCTTGAGTAGGTTCGATTCCATAAACATCGCAGCCAAGATCGGAATAGCACTGCAGTAGAGATCCATCATTTGACCCTACATCCAGGACTTTATAATGCTTATCTGCAAATTTTTCTTTTAGAAATTTGACTACATCCAAAGCTTGGCTCTGGAAGTTCCTTACAAGTGGGGTAGTCAGACCTGACAGGTACGGGTAGGACTCTGGAAAAACAGATTCCATGTCTGGTGCAAATCTGAGCTGAACTAAAGTACATACCTCGCATTGAATTAGCGCCAAGTCATATACGCAATCAACTGGTGGATCTAAATCAACAGGGGGAAGTGTGTTCACTAGCGGAGTCAATCCCATGTCTATGACTAACCGAGATTTCGATGAACCACATACTTGACACTCAAAAACCTTCTTCATAAGTTCCCCTTAAATCGGATTTGAGATATACCAGTCACAATAGTCATGAACTCCTGCTTCGAGTTTGACTGATTGAGAAAAACCAAGTCTCTCGATTTTCGAGATATCTGGAATGCGGCGATTAGTTTCCCCTGTGGGGGCGGTGGAAGTGGAGAATTCGATTTGACGACCCAAGCTGGAAGCAATTACTCCCGCAAGGTGGGAGATAGTAACTTCTTCGCGCGTACCCAAATTAAAAATCTCTCGCTCAATTTCTGCATTAAGCAATAGTCCAAAACCTTGAACGAAATCGGAAATATGGCAAAAGGTTCGACTCTGCGAGCCATCTCCCTTTAATACAACCTTGTTACTTTTTTCTGCCACAATTTTGGCGCAGAGCTCGGGAATAACATGCTGATATCCCATATCTGGACCATAAATATTATGGGGCCGAAAGATTGCTAATCTCTTCAAAAAGGTATCTGCATGAATACTCATAAACTCTTGGACTATCTTGCCAAGACCATATGAATAACGAGGATTGAATGGGTCTGGAACAACTAAAGGTACTGCTTCAGGTGTTGGGAATACATCGGGATATTGGTAAACCTCTGAGCTAGATGCCAAATAAAGTTCTGGTACGTCATTTACTTTCATGGCTTCCAAAACATTTTGCATCCCTACAATTGCGACATCTAAGACTTCGCGGGGTCTTTCATAGAAATTGATAGTTCCGTTAATGTAGGCGAGGTGCACGACAACATCCACGCCTAGCAAAGATTTTGATACCAAATCTGTGTTTCTGATATCTCCTTCTCGAATATCTAAAGAATCCATTACATCCGTAAGTCTTCGAAAATTCCCGCGTGAATTATCGTCTAAAACTCTTACGTTAAAGCCTCGCTCTAAAAGCAATCGAGTAAGGGCTGAGCCAATAAACCCCGTACCTCCTGTAATCAAACAAGTTTTCAATTTCGATTCCCTTGACCAATTATTGCCTTGGAATGGTTTCCCCAGGAGTGATAATGACTATTTCCAGCTAACGATAAATTATGGTCGTTTCTACCCCAAAAATCGTAAATTAGCAGGGGGGCTGATGAGGATTCGGATAATGCAACAAGATCAAGATTATCCAATTCGGGATGATTATTTACAAGCACTATCGCACATGCACCTTGGAGAACCTCATTAAGAGTGGCACTTGATTTGTACCCATGGCTTGATAACTCAGAGTCGGGAATTACTGGGTCCCAACAATAAATTTCTCCATTCGTAATCTCTTTTTCTAAAGAAGCAACAAGTGCAAGTGTCGGTGAGCCACGCAGATCGTTTGTTTCAGGGACTCCTTTAAAGGCCATTCCTAAAACAGCGACTTTCCTGTTCGATTCAAGCGCATTCTCATTCACCCAGGTAGAAATAAATGCTGATGCCTCAATCATTACATTTTCATTTGTCTCACGGGCTGCCATTGCAATTCTTGCAACTCCACCAAAATTTGCTACAGATTCAGAGAGTAGGTAAGAATCCTTCTCTAAGCACGGTCCGCCTACTGGCCCCGGGGTTGCTAGGTTTGTGCGTTTGTAACCCAACTTTCCTGCAGATATTACTTCGGAAGCTCTTATCGGCTGAGAATTACAAAGGTGCGCCACCTCATTTGAAACTGCAAAAAAGACATCTCTCTGCATGTTATCCACCAACTTAATCATTTCTGCAGTTTCTATGTTCGATACATTGACCACGTTTGGCGTGACTTGTTGGAAGAAATTCGCCGCTCTTAACCTAGCCACATACGATGAAGCGCCGACTATTTGAGGTAGTGATCCAAGCTCTGTTAGCGCCGCTCCTTCTAAAGTTCTCTCCGGACAGAAAGCTAAATCAAAACTCTTACCTGATTTTTCTAATATTGGAGCCACTACAGATCTGGTTGTATTCAATTTAACAGTTGACCTCAAGATGACCATATCTCCATTATTCATTGCCGAAGCTACTTGCTCACTTACGTTCACAATGGAATCAATTATGGCTTTCTTCGCACCATCGATCGGTGTCCCGACCGTGATTATAAATACACGCCTACCAGAGGATTTTGGGATTTCAGTAGAAAAAGTAAATGTTCCTCTATCAATATTTCGGGCAAGTAAATCATCAAGCTTGGGTTCCCAGAAAAAAGCTTTCTTTTCTTTCAGCGAATCCAGAACCAAATCACGGATTTCTACGCCATGAACTTGGAACCCAAGTTCTGACAAGTAAGCGCCTAGGGTCAGGCCAACGTATCCCAACCCGAGTACCACGACTTGACGATCTTCAAATTCTTTCGATAAGGCCAATTAAATCTCTCCAGACATTCTGAGGTAGGCGAGCATACCGCTATGGCTAGAGAGAGAGAGCATTCCAGAGGCGAGTGCCTTAGTTAAATCTTCCTTTTCAATCCATAAAGGAGTTATACCGGCTTCCGCTACCCAGCCTTCTTTCTTTTTAGTGCTTTGAAAAAAGAATGGTGAGACACGGGTCTCGAGTCTGGCACTATCGATGTATTGAATTGGCAATGAAATTGCCTCGGACGTCGGAATTAGTCCGGCCTCTTCTTCAAGTTCACTCCAAGCAGCAGAAATCGGCGTTTGGCCTGGGTCAATTAGACCCGAAGGTAGCTCAATGGTCTCAATATTCAGCGCAATTCGGAACTGCTTCACCAGAGTTATCTTATTTTCATGCAAGGCGATTATTGCTACGTAATCTTGTGTACGCAAATGCATATATGGCTCAGGGTTATCACTTGTAAATCGAGTAACTAAATTTACCCAAGGGTTCAGGGTTTGAATTTCTTCGCGAAACTCCAAAAAATCCTCCTAATGTGGGTCATTTGAGTCTATTAAGTCATTCTAATGGTAGTTATCGAACCTACCAAAGTTCTCTTGTTAGAGTAAGTCGCGGCCCAGTCCAATGATTGCGGGAAAGAGGTGGAAAAATGCGGAGTGAAGGTCAAGAAATACCCCCGATAATGGTCGGAATCATTGGCGGAGGTTACGGAATCTCAACTTTGCTTCCCGCAATAGCCTCCATAAATGAATTCAGTGTTATTTCCATAGCAAGATCCAGAAACTCAAGTTCAATATCCGACCGTAAAGATTTAGTAAATAGGAGAATTACATATTCGTCGGCTTCCGAAATCATAGAGGACCCACTTGTGGATTTGGTGGTCATCGCGTCTCCGCCGAACACACAGGAGAAAATTGCTGTCGCTGCACTACAACATGGGAAGAGCATTTTCTGTGAAAAACCAGCAGGTCTGGATCTTGAAGCTACTAAAAGGATTAATGCAACTATTGAAGCCACAGGTGGATATGCAACCATTGGTTATCAATTTAGATATGACCCTTTGATTAAATGGTTGGGCATGAAAATTTCGGAAGGTAGTCTGGGTAAAATTCAAAAAGTTGATGTCCGTTGGGAAACTTCGGGGGCGGCCAAGACATCTTCTGCCTCATGGCGGAATGACCCAGAAAAAGGTGGCGGCGTATTGCGGGACTTCGCAAGTCATATTTTTGATTATATGTCTGTGGTGGATCCATTAAATTTTAACTTCCAAAATAAAAATGCCAATGACTTAAATCACAAGATTAGAAGTAATGTCTTGGAAACTGATATCCAGGAAATCGATTTCAATGCGTTATTTGGTTCCGTCCAATTTAATTGTGGAGTGTCACGGAAGATTGCTAAACCATTAGGTCACAAAATAACAATCCAAGGAGAGAAGGGTGTGGCAGAAGTAGTCCACAAAACTCCATTCCGGCTCACTGACATGTCCGCACGATTTTGGGAGGATTTGAATATTGAGGGAAGAGATTGCACTCATGAACTAAATCTCAGAGCTGTAGCGGTGGATCTTGAAAAATATAATTTAGACTTAAGACAGCTAGCAGTAAGAAATCTTTTTGTTGACTTTGCACTTTTATTGCGTGGGGGTGTTGCACCGAATTTGCCAAGCTTCGTTCAAGGTATCTCGAATCAACAGCAAATTGAAGAGGTTGAAAAAGCCCTCTTTTCTTTGTGACGGATAACCATTGAGTTTACGCACCCACTATTAAAGAATTGTCCTGCGGTTTATGGCTAGCTGATTAGTGTAGAATTTTATGATGAATCCAATCGTTGTAATCAAAGGCGGACTTGGAAATCAATTGTTTCAGTGGACTTATGCTCACTCACTGCAAACAAAGAATTCGTTTTATCCCTCTCGGTTTCATTATGGGCATCATGACAAAATAATGCATCTAGAGCTTAAGGAATTGTTTGAGAATTGCCCACACGTTCTGAATTCAGGTGCACTGTCGCCTTGGAGAGAGAATTTGAGTCACTCCGCCGAATGGCTTTGGAGTAAGCGGATGGGCATCGGAATAGCCGAACAATTTTTGCGTTATCACCAAGAGGACCCACGAGACGACCCAGCACAAGGTGTAAGCAAATACCGAAAGTCTCAAATAATTTCCGGATACTTTCAAGAAAACAGCTACTCCGAAATATCAAAGGGTGCCGTTGAGTTAGAAATTCTTCCATATGCCGAGAAAGTAGCAGCGAAGCTCTTTGCAGCCGACTTAATACCCCGAAGCTATTCAGTTCTGCATATCCGTACGGGTGCATATTCGACACAACTCCCTTCAGACCCAAATTTTATTGGGAATCTGCACGAAAGATATTTCCTAGATAACATCGATAAACTAAACGCAAATTATTTGATTGTTCTTACGGAAAACGCAGATCACATTCCTGAACTGCTCAAGAAGATTAAACCCGATTTAGTCCTCGACGCGCAGGTACTTGATGCATGGGAAACTTTGGCAACCATGGCATTGAGCGAGTCAATGATTGGAGCTAACAGTTCTCTATCTTGGTGGGGTGCAAAATTGGCTTCACTCAAGGGGGCTGACACTTGGCTCCCCGAAAATTGGAGTTCTTGGGAAAATATCAATTCAGAGGCTTACAAATTTCCAAATCTCAAAGTCCTTGAATCCTCATGGCGGCCTACTTAAAGCTTATGAAAAACATTCTTCTGGTCAGTGTTTTTATCACAAACAGATCCCTGAGTTCGGCAGGAGATATTGGCCATTCTCGAACAGGCAGTTCATTAGAGCGTCTCGAAATTTTTCTAACTTCATTGCGCTCATGGTCCAAGCTGGGGCTGACTCACTCTTACTTCTTTATAGAACTAGATGATGATTTTGTAGAATACAAAGATATGGTAGCGGCCGAAATCGAGTTTAACTTTATTGAGCCTGTTATTGAGTGGCGAAGATTGCTCTATTTTGAAGATTGGTCGAAAATTTCCACAATCCTTAACAAGCAGAGTGTTGATTTAGTAACATTAATGTCTAATGACGATCACGCTTACGTGCACACTGATTCAAAGCCCTTCCTTGATTTTTCTAAAGAAGTATTCGAATTATCTGAAAGAAATGAAGGGCGAGCACTAGGCGACCTCACCCAGCTTCCCGGGCCGATCAGAATATTATCTCTCTATTCAACTTTTAATCCGAACAAAGGAGATACCCAAAGATCTTTCAAGGTTACGACCATGCATGGCAGTTGCTTAGTAACGCCGAAACTCTTTACGGAGTGGTGGGCTTCCGATTTCACTGAAGGTAAAAGAATTCCACGCCCAGACAATCCATTCGGGCCAAGTGTGAAATTTTCTCCAGCAAATGTTCTAATCCCATCAGTTGAAGTCCTTAGGCACATGGATGGAATAGGTGATGGGACAAAAATTACCCGTAAATACAATGTTCTAAGACCGAGCTTACGGATACAAAAAAGTGAAGATGATTCCAAGGGGAATACATCTTGGAAACTCGTAGAAACTCCATGGGAGTATGGCCTTTGGCCAAGAAGTCCTTTTTCCCATAATAAAAATGGGGGACCAGATCTTTATCGCATGTTCCCTTTAAGTAACTCGCCAATTGAACGTTTCCGAGTTGATATGTCTCGCTTAATTGTGGCTTTTCAAAAAGTCTATGCCCCGCAACTTTCTCGGGAGCTTATAGTAAAACGAAATTCCAGTGTTCTCTATGTTTCCGTGCTAAATACAGCAATCCTGTTAGATTTCGCCACATTTTTTAACTTCCTGATGTGGCTCTTATTTGATTTTCCTAATCAAATTGCAATAAAAATCTCAATTGCTATTTTTGGAAAGCATTCTGGAGTGGTAAATCTCCTACAAAAAATTCGCAACAGGATTTTTCAACATCTCACGGTTAGAATTTTAAGGCACTCCCGCCTCTTTTCGAATACATACCGCTGAAAGACTGGAGTTAGAAATGGCATATGACCTCTTCCATGTTTTCAAAAAGCTGGGACTTGTTCCATCAAACGTAGTGTTGGTCGGCGCATGGGAAGGTGGAGAAGTTAAGGGCTTTCTTGAAGTAGGCGTTCAAAGGGCATATCTATTTGAGGCAGAGCCGAGCGCAATTAAAACGTTAAAGCAAAACTACGGAAGTGACCCTCGTGTAACGATCTTCGAAGGCGCAGTTGCATCCGAGGCTGGCAAAGTGAGAAGTTTTCACGTGTTGAATCATGGATCAAGTAGTTTACTGACTCCAGACCTCAACCATTTAAAAAAGATTCTCCCTGACTTTGAGATTGAGAATGAAATTCAAGTACGTACTATTACTTTGGATTCCTCTCTACGAAACTACTGGGGACAATGGAGTAAGAACAAGTTGGAGACCTTAGTGATTCTGGACATTCAAGGAGGTGAGTTGGAAGCAATAAAAGGGGCTCCAGATTTATTAGAAAAGGTGGGCTGGATTCAAGCCGAAGTATCAACTGCCGAGCTTTATCATGATCAAAATACTCTTAGCCAGTTGGATGATTTCTTAAAGGGAAAAGGGTTTAATAGAGTTTCAATTAGAATTTACCCCGAAAGAAATCATGGAGATGCTCTATATTTCCGCCCCAATCTCATTACCAAATCTTTCTTGGCTACGATGAAAATGGAGGATTTGCATTGGAACCTCGCACGTAAAAGGCCTGCTTGGATTCCTTCACTGAGCCAATCCAAAATAGGTCGATTAGTTCTTAAATTCATTTATGGGCGAAAATGAATGCCCTAGGGTTCTAAAACCCACGATTTCAATTTGCTGTGCCAAAATCCGGGAGGGATAATAATTTTTCCCCTCAGATTAAGCAAACCTCCAACATACGAATAACTCGAGCGACTTGTTATCAAAATATCCGCTTCACTCATATCAATCAGTCCTTGCAAAGGATCCCCACCATGGTGAACGGTTAGTTTGTCTCCAAATTCCGCAAAAATTGTGCTCTTTATATCTTCACCAACTACTTTTATGGCTCCATCTTTAAATCTTGGTTCATAGGACCATAAATGGGATTGAAATTCTCTTGGAATATATGTAAATGATGATTTTGGCATATCGGTATAAATTTCCACTGTGAAATCAATGCCTGACTCCTGAAAAATTGCAACATATTTTCTTAGAGTTCTTAAATACCACTCATTTGAAATTCCACGAGGTGCTGATTCTCCTGGCAAAATATCCATAGTGTTACTTCCACGCCTATAATGCAATAATATCTTTTTGTCGGTAGTCTTAGTGTCTAAATGTTTTAAATTTTCCGCCGCCAGTGCATAAATGTTAGGCATCCGATTTAGAATTTTAAATGGATTAGCAATTGCAATCAACTCTTTCTTACCTAAATTAATTTTATTGGCCGCACGCATCTCAAAGAGTTTGGATTTGGTAAGATTTTGCAATTTTGCTATTGTCCTATTTCCACCTGCGCTTTGGTCTGCTGGAAAATCGAAGTACTGATTGACACGCTTCAAATATTGTTGGTGTTCTAACTTTGTTTGAAATGGATCTAAAGGTGTAATTATTAGTTCGGTAATCCCTGAATGTATATATGGAATATTAAATTTTTTACAAATCGCATACACCCCAAGGATTCGTTGAATCTGAGCACCGGTACCATCGAATGAAGCTGTATTATCGTATGTGAGTGCAAATTTAGAAAGTTTTAGATGAGCATTCATATGTAATACTAGGTGTTAACTAGAAAGTACTTCAATGTCTGGAAGTGGGAATATCAATTTACCTCCACGAGACATGTACTCCGTTTGTCGCGAAATAATATTATCTCTGAAATGCCAAGGAAGAACCATTGCAAAGTCTGGCATTGTTTCAAGCAATTCGCTTTCTGGGCAAATTGGAATGTGAGATCCTGGTGTCATTCGAGTGAATTTATAATCATTCACATCACAAATTTTAGCTATGGTTTTTTCATCAAAGCCACAGTAATTTAACAAAACATTCCCTTTGGTTGAGGCTCCTAGTCCCCAAATTACCTTACCGTCATCATGTAAACGACCGAGCAGGTTCTGGAGCGAATCTCGATGTCGAGGGACGGATTTAGAAAAATTTGAAAGCGGATTAGTCTCTATTTGCGCGCTCATTTCTTCTTTTTCAAGCAGCCACCCCACTAATGGTGATGCCGAAATGGGATTATCTGAATGCGTTGCAGTGATTGCGAAACTCCCACCATTAATTCTATTTAATTCCACATCAATAATTTTCATGCCTTCTAATTCCAATAAATATTTAATTGCTTTCATCGAATAATATTCGAGATGTTCGTGGCAGATAGTGTCGTAAGAATTAGCGGTTAACATCGAATATAAATACGATTGTTCAAAATGCCAAAATCCATCCTTGCGAAGGCAATCTCTTACATCGGCAACAAACTTCCTAGGGTTCTGCAAATCATAAAACATTGATATTGACGTTATTAACTTTGCTTTCTTAAAATCTTCTAAATACGTCGTTGAGTTGAAGAAATTCTCAATTTTATGAATGCCGTCATCGTAGAACTCTGAAAATTTTCCAAGGGTTGGATCAATTCCAACCCGATGAAGTCCCTTAGAATACGCATTAAGCAAGGTTCCATCATTACTTCCGATATCCAGAACAAAATCTTCAGTAGCAAGATTGGCATAATGTTCTAGGTTTTTAGCCTTGCTAATTAAGTGTTTAGCCATACTGCTATTCAAACCTGATCTGTAACCATAATTCTCTCCATACAGCCACTCTTTTGGATAATCATGAGCTAATTGTACGAGATCACATTTTTCACATTTGAGAATTATTAACGGTCCAGAAGGCGGATCAGACTCACCTTGTTCAGGAAAGACTCCAGAAAGAGGTTGAATACCCAAATCAAGAATAAAATTCAAATCAGCTGAGCCGCAAATCCTGCAGCTTTCGATTTTGGAGACTTCAGGTGAGACAATCGGCATTGGAGTATTCTAGGGCCTATACTTCCAGTATTAGTACAAGCTGGAAGAACCTGTCAAAATTGCGAACTTAACTCACGGGAGAATCAGAATTGCTTACACGCCCTCCTATTAGTCACAGGGCTGCATTTTATTTCGCCAAGAATGGGTGGCGAGGATCGCAATTTGTTTGGAAGGCCGTCTCAAAGCTCCAAAAAGTTAGAGATGGCGAGAGTATTAGACTTCCCAATGGATTTCCTTTGCTTATAGACGGTAATGATTGGATATCAAAAACAATTTATGAAGGCACCTATGAACGTGCGCTTCTCAAATTCTTAGATGGCCTTGTATTGACAGAAATGTATTTAGATATAGGGGCAAATATTGGGGTAACACTGTGGCATAGCTTAAAAGGAAGCGAACCTACGGCGACATTTATAGCCTTTGAACCTTCTGCTCAGTGTTTCAAGGCTTTGAGCAATACTCGAGCGGACATTAGAAATGAAGGTCAAGTATTAGATTGTGCAATCGGTGAATCCGATGGCAAGGGCACGCTTTTTGGTTTAGATAATCAAGCGCACTCTGGAGCTGCCTCCCTTGCAGCTCATCCAGGTATCCGCGGCGGCCACGGCGAAGTTGAGGTACTCAAACTCGATACAGCTCTTGGAAATCTCTTAGGTGAACACTCAATTTCATTATTAAAGATAGACACAGAAGGGTATGAAGCCCAAGTTGTTGATGGCGCGCAAGAAACACTTCGCTCCGGAAAAGTCGAAATGGTAGTGATGGAAGTGAGTCCTAATTTCGGACCAGTTGAATTCCTAAATAAAGTGGATGATTCATTAGGCGGAAATTATTGCTGGTTTTATCTCGATGAACATGGAAAAGCACGAAAGACCCCATATCTTCGACAAATTAGTCTTGCCGAAGCATTGAAATATAAGCATCAGTGGAATTTAGTCCTTATGCGAAAAGATATATTCGCAATTTATAGGAAGAGTCCTGGCCGCATTGCGATTACTGCCTAATGAGAAGACAAGACCCAAATTTCCAAGAAACTCCTTAATTACAGTTTAAAGGGCACTTAAATCTGGGAACAGTTAAGATGATTGAAGCAATTAAGAATGTAGAATAGATACATGGCGCCTCGTTTTTCACTTCGGAAATCTACCTCGAAAGCGCAGATTCTATTTCTTTTCTCTGATGTAAATGCCAGCCCTATGCTGTTGCAAATTGTTAAGAATGTTCAGCAGTCAGAGTATTCATTTAAGGTTGTAGTTATAGGTGAAATAGATCTTGAGATTTGCAAGGGTTTGCAACAACTAGGCATTGATCCTTTTTTGATATCGAAAAGGTCTAAGTATGGACTCCTCTGGATGTTGGTTTCTGTAACCCGACAGCTCTTAATTTCTAGGCCTAAAACAATTTTGGCTAGTGGCCAGTATGCAACAATTTTGGGAATATTGCCTGCTTACATTTTAAGGGTACGTCGTAGAATTTTCATTAGGCATCACTCAAATTTCCATGCCAAAAATAGGATGCAGTTCGGTATGTTAGCGGACTTCATAGCAAATTATTTGTCGACTGAAATCGTCGCGGTATCCGAAGTCGTGAAAGAAATTCTTGTTAATTCTGAAGGTGTTAATTCAGCTAAAGTAATTCTGATTCATAACGGGATTGATACCGAAAGATTCTTCGCAATCAATTTTTCACGAGAGAAGCTAGGTTCTATCAATCATAAAGAAATTAGTGTAGGCGTTGTTTCAAGAATGACTGGGTGGAAAGGTGTGCAATATACTGTCGACGCTTTCATTATGTTGCATTCAAGATTTCCGAATTCGCACTTATATTTAGTTGGAGCCCCAGCCGATTCTTATGACCTTATAAAAGATAAGTTGGCAATATTAGATCCATCCGCTTACACCTTAGTCAGTTGGCATCCTGATATTTTGGGTTTCTTACAGAGTTTAGATATTTTCGTCCATGTTCCGATCGGCCCTCAGGACGAGGCTTTTGGGTTAGTTTATGTTGAAGCCCTCGCAAGCCGGACACCCAGCATCTTCACTATTTCTGGGGTACTTCATGAACTTTCAAACCCTGAGAAGTACGCTCAAATCGTTCCTTATCAGGATTCGATTGCAATTTTCAATGAAATGGTGAAGATTCTAGAAGTTGCAAGTCCAAATGGTGATTCAGTGCCACAAGAATGGTTACAACAATTCTCTCTAGCTACTATGGGCAAACGGTATATGAAGTTACTTATTGGAGTTAATTGAGATGAATACTGACAAAAAGGTTTCGGTAATTATCCCAAATTACAATTATGCCCAATACGTTGGTCAGGCGATTAATAGTGTCTTGAGTCAAACCTATTCAAATATCGAGATTGTCGTCGTTAATAATGGTTCTACCGATAATTCACTGGACATACTAAAAGAATTCGGTGATCGGATTTGCTTAGTGAACCAGGAAAACTTAGGACAGTCTGGGGCGCGCAAATCGGGGCTGTCGAGGGCAACGGGAGACTTCATTGCATTTTTAGATGCTGATGATATTTGGGAACCTAAAAAAATTGAAAAACAGATGTTCTTGTTTACCCCAAAGACTGAACTGGTTTATTGTGGCATCGGGCGCTTTAGTGAAAGTAGCCAAAAGCAGATTTCAACTCACTTGCCACGATTTAAGGGTTCCTGTGCTTCAGCATTTATTAATTATCCTGGCGTTAGCATCGTATTAAGTGGTGAAAGTACTGCGATCTTCACTCGAACACTTTTGGAGAAGGTTGGCGGATTTGATCGAGATCTGAACAGCGCGGCAGGCTGGGATTTCTTCCGAAGGTGTTCTAAGTTCACTGACTTTGATTTCGTACCCGAAGCCTTAACTAATTATCGCATACACAACTCAAACATGAGTAACGACAGCATGAATACGATTCCAGACATTCGTAACGCCTATAAGAAATTATTTGATGACAGTGAGTGGGCTATGTCGCCAAAGACAATACATAAAACAATTTTTTCCCTAGAGTACTCATTCTTGAAAACGCATTTAAAACAGAGAAATTTTCGAGCTGCCTTGGGTGCAGCATTCAGAATGCTCTTTCAACGCCGATATTAATTTTACAATTACGAGAGAGACCAAAGTTCCCTTAGCCCTTGTTGAAGAGTTACCCGCGCCTCAAAGCCTGGAATTTGTGTCATAGGGATGTGCCATGGCTCGAACATTTCGTGGCCAGCATAAGGCCTCTCACCCCATAGACAATCAATCTCCACTCCCCCTACTGACTCGATTGATTCCACTAGATCGCGGACCGATATATATTCTTCGTTCCACATAAAATGCCTGCGGTAAGAGAATTGATCTGTCGTTGAGAGGGCAGTTGAAAAATTACGCACTACATCATCGATATAAATGAGATTCATCAATTGATTCCCCGGGGAAAGAGAGATTCCCTCACCCTTTTTCGCTGCAGAAATTAATGAAGGCACAAGATGGGTTTGTCTGTCGCCCTGCCCATAAATCGTAAATAAATAGAGATCAAGGGTTCTAAAGCCATGAGTTTCAGACTCTTCAGCCAAAAATTGAGATAGCTGCTGTTTCGCCGCGCCATAGCTATCCACAGTTTTCCCATCCTTGCCTTCGAAATTTTGGATATAGGTAGAGGCATTTAGAATTAGAGTTCCTTGACCGCTCGCACGGATAATAAAATCTTTAGGGATATCAAGAGTGAACTCTCGTACTTTAGATTCAGTTAATGGATTACTTTTTGTTGAGCGTCGAGCTGCAAGATTTATGACGACATCGAACCTTTCGGTACCAGAAATATCTCTTTCGGTTAAAGAAGAGATCGGAAGACAGAGAAATCCCGCTGGTTGCACCACTGGTGTATGTAGAACAAACCCCGTGACTTCATGACCTTGCATCGCCAGGCTGTGAGCAAGATTTCTACCCACGAAGCCAAGAGCTCCCAAAATTGCAACTCTCATCGTTTGCAGCTTGTCTCGTACTTAAAACTGTCAACTCTTTGAAGATTCATATCTCTTTCTGACCGTATGGTGGCTGCAAAATCAATCGGTAGATATTCGTTAATTACTTCACCACTTATTCCCCCATCACAATTTGCACAAAAAAAGCCATCGAACTTATAAGACATAATCGTTTCATTTTCTAATGCAATATACCCATGTGCTACACCAATTGGAATATATATAGAAACAGGATTTTCTGAATTCATTTCCTGGATTTGCAAATTACCGTATGTTGCAGAATCTTCTCGAAAGTCCAAAAGAAAATCCGTGGCCTTACCCTGAATGATCGAAACGATTTTTGAAACTCCGTGCGGGTCTCCTTGAAAGTGCATGCCTCGAAAAACATTCTTCTTTGAGTATGTGAAAAAGTGTTCAAACATCTGGAATGGGACAGGGAAAGTACCTGACTCGCCCGCGACATAAGCCTTTTTTAAACTACCGCGAATGTCCTGAAAATTTGGCATTTGCCAAACATGTGTGCCTTCAATGGGGCCAAGTTTAATTTTCATCCGAGAATGCTCCTGGTTCATTGGGTGTACCTCCGATGTATTTATACATTTGGCTGAGTCGCCCATTATTCTAGACAAAAACTTGTCGGTCTTACTGCGATTCTACATTTTGTCATAAAGGTCTAGGTATTTTTGCGCTCCTTCTTTCATATCAAAGTATTTTTCAGCCAATGCTCGACATCTGTAAGGAGTTTCTGGATCTGACAGTAAGTCCATAAGCGCCTGGGCTTTTTCTTTGTTATCGCGGCTAGTGCCATCAAGAACTACGCCTGCATTAAATTCTGACAAGTACTCATCAAAATCGCCCAACCCTTTATTTACTACAACGGGGCGCCCGCACGCCAGAAACTCGGCAACTTTTGTGGGCATTGCCGCTTTAAGAGATGGCCCAGCATTAATTTTGCAGATTGAAATACCAAAATTGTAGTCTCCGATGATGTTGGCCATTTCGGTCTGTTTCGCAACAAAAATGAATGTTTCGCCAGAATTTAGTGATTCGCTTGGTGATTCTTTAGGTCTGGCCCAATGTATTTCTACTGACGCCAATTTTTGAAGCTCACCGAGAAATAGTTCACTTTGAGAGAGATCGTAGTAATTATTGTAGGTACCTGAATAAAGACCTTTGATAGGGGTAGTCATTTTGTGATTGAACTTGAAAGCATCCAAGTCCACGGCAGTCGGAACAACAGTTCGAAGTTTTGGTACAACCCTATGCCTCTCTTCCAGGACGGGGACAATCGCATTTGTCAGAGTTGACATAGATGTTGCATTAAAGCTTGCAATACTTTCAAGTCCCCCATAAGCCCTAAGAATTCTTTTCTTGAATGGCGCCTGTTCAATAAATGCTTTTTGCTCTGCCCACAGACTCCGAACATCCCAAAGAATCGGTGCTCTTCTTGACAAACTTGCCGCAACGGCTGGAATGTCACTTCGGGCATGAATAAGGCGGGTTTTAGGAATTACCCAACTCATTTCTAAGAGCCGACCTAATCCACTAATTGCTCCACGTGATGAAAATTCGCGGCGGTTCCAACTAACTCCAGCCGCCTTTAATTCATTTTCGATCGATGGCGAAGTCTTATCTTTTTCAAAACTAATTAGGTTCACCGATAGCCCTGCTTTAGCCAGAAGTTTCATTAATGGCAGTATCTGGCTTGATCCAACGCCCTCGGAGAGAGAGTCAACCGTTAGATATGAAAGATCGTATTCAGGCCTTTTTGGCATAAAAAACCTCCTTACAAACTAGGTGCGTTTTAAAGTACTGATTCAAAGGCCCGATCCCAACGTTCTAAAAGCAGGTCTGTATTGTGAAATTCCCTCAAATAGGCCTGCCCGAGAGTTGCATTTTCTTCTGCGCGATCTCGATTCTCTAGTATTTCTGCAATTTTGCTTTTCCATTCGGTGGGCGAATCACAGATGGAATCAACTTTGGCTTTCTTTGCAACCCTCAAATATGCGGGTGACGGAGAAGTGAGACAGGGAAGTCCTAAACGCCACATGATTAAAAGGCGATTCTCGGGTTTTAGATATTGAATTGGTTTCGAAAGATCGATAGGGATAATAGCTACATCGGACAACATTGCTTGCTCGACAAGATTTCTAATACTCCAAGGAATTACTGTTGAAAAGCCACTCGCGCTTTTCAAAATACTAGATAGGAGTGAAGCCGTATCCCGTTGAATGTACTTATTTAACAAAAGAAAATACTTTTCGTCGGTTACAAATCCTAATTCGATTTTCTTCTGTTCCCCTATTGATATCGCCGCCTCTCCTATTTGGGCTACTCCCCTAATCGTGACTGGCATCCCTTCCCAAAGGATGCTCTTCGTTGGCCTTTGGTTATGCTTACTAAAAGGCACCATTGGTAATTCGTCGTGCGAATCTAGAATTACGTGAACGTTATTCGAGAATGGCTTGATTGTTTCTTGTTGTTCTGGGCTACTGCAGATAACTGCAGAGGATTGAGAGCAAAGGACTTCTACAAATTTCGTGAATCTTTTTGGAGGTCCCGATATTTGCCCAGTCAGGACCTTTGATACTCCACGAAGCCAATCTTTTGTGCCATTCTCGGGCGCTAAATATGCATCCACTAGGTCAAAAATTATTGGAGTGCCTGCTACTTTCCTGGAGAAGGCATTTAAGTCCGCTTTCTCTGACAGAAGTATCACGTCTGTTGCTTGAGTCAGGTCTGTGACAATTTCATGACCCCGATGCTTCGCCCAAAAGACAACTCGTCGGCGGTCACCCGGCTGCGATAAATCTGAGCTCAGGGGCTGGTAACCAATTCGAAGTTTCCTCATTGGGCTAGGGTCCACTTCAAACCAGATATCAAGTCATCCTGTGGCCTCCACTTTGCTTTAAAAAGCGGGGATTCCTTGCTAACAACCATCGAGAACTGAGAATCTGAGCTAATTGATTTGCTCTCATTTTCAAGGAGTCCTGGATCTGCATTAAGAAGTGCGGCTAAAGCCCCAAGTGCTTGTATGACAGAAATAGGTTTGGATGTGCCTACGTCAAAAATTTGATTGATTGGATTCTTAATTGCATATGTTAAAGCTGAAGCTACATCTCGTGACGATATCCAATCGAGGATCATATTGGGATTGGCCACTCTAACTGTGTTCCCGGCAAGTAATTCTTGCATTGCGAAAGGGAGGAGCCGTGCTGAATCTTGATTCGGTCCGTAAGGTTGAAAAATCCTTGCCCAGGAGAACCTGCTCGCAAATTTTCCAGCAATCTCGCCCAGTTTTTCTAAAGTTTTTAACTTAGTTCTTCCATATGGATCCACAGGCGCAGCAAGAGTAGTTAATGCGTTGCATGGCTCGGTCGGAATACCATATTCGGCAGATGAGCCAAGGGCTAAGAAATGCTGAGTATCTGATAAGTAGCTCTGTTCAGCGAATTTCAAAGTTGCATCCATGTAATTTGAATTCAAAGGGCTCATACGATAGGTTTTTTGATTTGTTACCCAAGCCGCTTGAATTACAACTTCTGGCTTCCAAGCTGAGAGCAAATTGTTATATGTATCTGGGATCTGGATGTCGGCGATAATTTGTTCACAATATATTGTTGAGGAGACGTTCCGAGCAAGACTTTTAACTTCGAAACCACTCTCTGTTAAATTCGTTACTATCTCGGACCCAAGAAACCCACCACCACCGGCCACTAAAACTTTCATTCAACTAACACCTTACGTTGCTTAACTCGACTGTGGTGGCAGCGCCTCAGCCAATCTTCCGGAGTCATTGGCTTTTCCTAAACGTGCTCATGACAGAATCTTACTGCTTAGCATAAGGTAAAAGTTTACGATTCTCTTAGCTCTACCCTCGATAGATAAACGTTCATGCAACCCCTCCATTTTTGAATTCCTCTAATGTGCGAATTCGAGATTGAAATCGTCTAGACTCAGAGAATGCGAATTTTAGTGACGGGTGGGGCAGGCTTTATTGGCTCCCATTTGTGCGAACGCCTAATTGATGATGGGCATATCGTCACGGCTATTGACAATTTTTCAACTGGTCGAGCCTCGAACCTTACGAATCTGGTTAGTTCAAGCAGTTTTACTTTAATTGAAGGATCGATTCTAAATCCAACTATTCTGAGCCCACTGATTAAGGAAGCAGATTACGTTTTCCACCTAGCTGCTGCTGTTGGGGTCTTCAATATCGTAAACAATCCACTAGCGAGTTTATTAACGAATATTCGTGGCACAGAAAATGTACTAGAGACTGCATACGAAACCAAGACCCCAGTATTTCTTACAAGCAGTAGTGAGGTTTATGGCAAGAATATTTCAGACTCTCTTAAAGAAAATGATGACCGTATTCTTGGAAGCCCGGTCACGTTGCGATGGTCTTATAGTGAAGCTAAAGCTATTGATGAATCACTAGCTTACGCTTACTTTGTCGAAAAACAGTTAGAAACAAGAATCGTAAGATTCTTTAATACCGTTGGGCCTCGACAACTTGGTGCATACGGAATGGTTGTACCTCGCTTTGTTAAGGCAGCTCTCGCCAATGAGCCCATTACAATTTATGGTGATGGAAACCAAACGCGTTGTTTCGCCCATGTCTATGATGTTATTGATGCCGTGATAGCTATTGCTTTTGCCGATAACACGATAGGTAAAGTAATCAATATCGGAAATAATTATGAAATCTCAATAAATGGTCTTGCGAACAAGATTATCGAAGAAACTAGTTCAAAGAGCGATATTGTCTACGTTCCCTATGCTGAAGCCTACGGTGGTGGCTTTGAAGATATGGAACGACGAGTACCAAATATCGATTTGATTTATCAACTTGTTAGTTGGAAACCTAAACGCGATCTTTCAACGATGATCGCCGATATTTCTGCTGAGATGAAAAAGGATTCTTAGAGCGAGCTGACACCAGTTTGACCCGTAATCGAGTTAGTACAGTCTAGAATAGGAATTCCCCTAGCAATTAATTGGGTCAAATTCATTCCAGGCTGCTTAGTTGCCAAAATTGCAACATCACAAATCCAGTCTAAATCAACTGGATTTGAACCTTCCCAAACAGGCACCAATGGATCATGCCAAGCAACGGCCGCACCTTGGGCCTTTAAGTGATCGCGAAGTTCAGAAACAGGCGTCTCACGTACATCGCTCACTCCTGGCTTGTATGCAACGCCGAGAATTAATACTTTTGGATTTTTAATACTTGTATCGACCATACCAAGTGCGCGCCCTGCTACATATTTTGGCATTGCGTGATTGATTGAGTCGGCGGATTCTACGAAAGCTGCTTTGCCACCATTTTGACGTGCCCACCATGTTAAGTACAAAGGATCTACGGGAATGCAGTGACCACCGACACCAACACCTGGTCTAAATGGCATGAAGCCGTATGGCTTTGATGATGCGGCATCGATTACTTCATGAACATTAATTCCGCTGGCCGAACAAAGCTGGGTGAATTCATTAACTAATGCAATGTTTACTAAACGAAAAGTATTTTCAAGAAGTTTGGCAGCTTCTGCTACCTCTGGGGTTGAAACCGAGACTGCGACATCGCAAATTGATTCGTAGAAAGCGAGCGCTCGTTGCTGTGACTCACTATCAATTGAGCCGACAAGTCGTGGTGTGTTCTTTTGATTCCAGACTGGATCCCCTGGATTAACACGCTCAGGTGCACTTGCAAAGTAAACTGTTGAAGATTCCTTAGGTTTGAGTGAATTAACGACCGGAATAATAATATCTCGCAGTGTCCCTGGGTATGAGGTCGATTCGCTGACAACCAGAGTTTCATTTGAAACAAATGGGGCAATGCCTTTTGCTGCACTGCGCAATAGCTCTAGATCTGGTTCGCGTTTTTCATTTAATGGCGTTGGCACACAGATTGTTATTACCGAAGCTTGCGAAACCAAAGAAAAATTAGTGGTTGCTTTGTAGACACCTTTTGCGATAGCTGCCTGCAGCTGTGCATCCGATATGTCTTCAACTGGGCTTGAGCCCCCATTAATTTGGGCAACTTTGGCTTTAAAATTATCGACCCCGATGACAGACCAACCCGCATCAACGGCCGCCATGGCCAATGGCAGGCCAACGTAGCCTTGTCCGATAATGGCCAGTATTTGGGGCTGTTGCGTGATCATCGATGAAATCCTAACCTCTTGGCATGTCTTTTGCGTACACATGGGATCTACAGACCTTTAGGGCCTTCCAGGTGGGAATCTAAGGGAAGATTGCCGAGTGAGCCAGGATGAGAAGTCTCCTATAAGAGTCATGCGAATTATCGCCCGAATGAACGTTGGTGGCCCAGCGGTTCAGGTGTCTGGCTTGATGCGAGGTTTTAATTCCGCCGATTTCGATCACCGTTTATATACAGGTTTTTGCGCCACAGATGAGGCCGACTATCTAGATACGGTTGCAACCGATGTAAAAGCCACTCGCATTGAAGATTTTGGGCGGCGAGTAAGTTTGGGTGGGGATGTCAAAGCTTTTATTTTACTTATTAGAGAGATTAGACGTTTCAAACCACACATCATTCATACTCATACAGCCAAAGCTGGGCTCTTAGGGCGGATCGCTTCCATAATTTCCCTGCATCCATCGATTCGTGTGCACACTTTCCACGGACATTTACTCAATGGTTACTTTGGATCATTCAAACGCCGTTTGGTTATTATCGCAGAAAAAGTATTAGCGGTATTTACATATGAACTTTTAGCCGTAGGTGACAAGGTGCGACAAGATTTGTTAGCCGTGGGAATTGGTAATTCTAGAAAGTTTGGGTTAATGCCACCGGGCTTAGAAATTGGAAAGCTACCGAATAAGAAGGAGTCACAAGAGTTCTTTGGGGTCTCGACCACCACCTTACAGTGTGCTTTTATTGGCCGAGTCACGCAGATTAAACGCCCGGATAGATTTCTAGATGTCGTTGATGAAATAAATAAACGTGGAGTTGAACTTGAATTCTTTATAGCTGGCGATGGTGAACTACTTGATAATTGCCGTGAAAGAATCGCGCGCGAGCAATTGCCAGCTAAAGTCTTGGGATGGCAGAGCAATATTGAAAAAGTTTTAGCTGCAGCTGACATAGTTGTCCTAACAAGCGATAATGAAGGTACCCCGTTAAGCTTGATTCAGGCAGGAATGGCTGGATTACCGGTTGTAACAACTAGGGTCGGGTCTGTGCCTGAAGTCGTACTGGATGGCACGACCGGAATCATCACAGATTTGAATGTATCGGAAATCGCTGATGCCCTTGAAAAACTAGCCAGAGACAGCGCTTTACGGGCTAATCTGGGCGCTGCTGCCAAAGTGTTCACATTGGCCAACTTCGGAGTTAAACGTCTAGTGAATGACCATGAAGAGTTATATATGAGGCTTTTAAGAAATAGATAATTTCCATCATTATGGATTTTATCAATTCATAAACTTTTAATGATCAACTCCAGTAAGTATTTTACATGTCAAAACCATCTCCCACTGCGGACTTATAGGTAATATTCGAATATTGACTTCTTGCTGTGGCTTCAAATTCGCACACGTCTGCATAGCTTTCGCTAGCTCGGGCCGCCATTCGGGGCCAATTGAACGATGGCCACTCGCTGATAAACCCAGAATTAATACACCTATCAAATATGTATTTAAGCATACCCTTAAAATAAAGCTAGTTTGAGATTCAAATAAAAGAAGAATGGCCCAATAAGTCAGAAATGATGTAAAAATCATGTAACGTGGTTCGGGGTTAAAGAATAGTCCAACAATAATCGAGTAGGCAAATCCCAATGCGAGTATAAACCAAAAATTATTGCTCAAGTTTACAGGAAATATCTTTCTACTTCGATTGTAAATAACTCCTAAAACGGCAATAACAAGAAAGAGAATCGCCATGCGCGTGGCCACAGAATTTAGAAAAGCAGGAGCATTTTCATATGAGGGGGACACGCTAGTACCTGATACAAAACCCCACATTGGAACGATGGAGATTCCAAGACCACGCTCTAAATATAGATACAGAACTTTAAACAGTGACTGGGGACTGTGAGGAGTCCTGTCCCCCAGTGATGTAATAGCGATAAACACAAACTGCAAGAGTATTCCCGCAAAGAAATAAATGTCAGATACTTGAATCCGCCAGCCACCGGTCTTTTTTCTCTCTAAATACGCCCGATGCATAATTATGGGTAGAAGAAATATCGAGAGTGGAAGGGATAGGGCAGCTATTAGCAGAACAAGGGATTTATAAAACGTTACTCTTCTATTTTCTTCAATGTAATAGAGAAGGACGGCTGATGCAGTCATGAAGTAAATATAGAGATTCGCTACATTTCCCACGGCTGAAAATGAAGCTAGGGGAAGGAATATAAAAGAAAGAGAAAGAAGGAATCTAGGCCCAAAATTCCGAGTCTTAAAGTTGTTATATTCGAATATTCCAGCAGCCAAGAAACTAAGGCAAACGGCTGCAAATAAACTACAGGCAACTGCCGCAAATTCCAAAGAAAATAGTGACACAAATCTGCCACCTATACGCATAATTAGAGTGCTGTAACCAGCAGCGGGTTCAATGAGATCCCTTGGAAATTTCAATTTAAGGGCATCAGACAAATAGAGTGCCCCATCTTCAGCATAAATTTTGCTGTACACAAATGGGAATTTGATGGCCCAAACTGAAGTTAAAAGGCCTAGGAAGAAGAACATTCTTAGCAGAAAGTATTTTTGGAATAGACTTATGAATTTCCTAGATTTCGATTGCATAATTTTACTGCTTCCCCTGTCCACGCGAATAGAATCTAATAATGTTTTAAAGCCTGCAACAATATCATTGTACTCACCTGCTTGAATAATAGGCTAGAGACGCATCGGAATCGAATTTCAATTAATATATTTTTCCCGATTGGGATTCTTAAGCTAGGAAGATATATTCCTAAAGATCCTTAATGGCAAAAATTGAATTAAAAATGCAACTGTGCGCCAATATCGGGGATAGTAAGAAATAGACTCTGATGCATTTAAGTTTCTAATAATGTATTGAGTAACCAACTTTGGAGAGGTTTTAGGAAAAATTAAACCCTTATTATATGATTGATAAGTATCAATATAACCAAGCCTATAATATTTCACAATAACATTAGTACCATAAAATATCATTCTTAGGCTTTCAAAGTAACTCTCCAAAGCCCTCTTAGACGCGGTATAAATCACATTTTTACTACGCCCGCGAATGGCAGCGACTGAACTAAAGCCAATTACGCCTGCCCTTTCAGTTTCAACAAATTTAGAACGGAAGATCTGCATTGCCATAATAATTGCTAGAAAGTTTGAACTCAAAATTTCAATTACGGTCTCAATTTTCAAGTCCCCCTCATCGGCATCATTGGAAGCACCAATGGCTAAGAATAGATAATTTATTTTCCCAAAGTTTGTAGCGGCTTTTTCAAGCTCGCGGGTGAAAATTATCGAATTAGAGGCATCTACGGCTATTCCCCTCACTTCTACTCCGTATCGAAGGTGCAAATCCGCGGTACATGCTTCAACATCCGCAAGATCTTTGCCCGTAATCAAGAGGGAGTGACCCTTAGCAGCGAGTGTCATAGCGATTTCCCTTCCGACGCCAGCTGTTCCCCCAATAATTACAGATTTCATAGGCCAAGTCTCTCTGACATCTCAGATCTAAAAAGTCTCTTTGGGTCAAAGCTCCGTAATTTCATCCGAAATTCGTCAATTTCCGGGTAGCAGGCTTCTGCGATATGACGTGGCAGTCTAGAGTCCTTAATTAGATTTGGTCTTCCACCATATAGTACGAGATTACTGTCTAGCCATTCCAACAAGACATTTGCTTGCCTGCTTCTTAGAAAATTTATCGCAAAGCAGACTCCCTCCCCGGAGAATCTAATTAGGTTTTGCTCCCCACCAAATATTTTTCCAGAGGCCAGAGTAATTGGAATCTTTAGCTCTGCAGCTACAGTACCTAACTGTTTAAGATAATCTGCAGCTACATTCTTTGGTAACAGTACTTGGTATTCGTGAAACCCGTGACTCCCAAGAAAGTAATAATACCCTTGAAGGTGGTGTATGGGGAAAAGCGCTCCAGCTATATCACTTCGCTTTCCTTCTATATTAGTTGAATTCATTTTCTTGTATACCGAATTTAACGCAGCAATCGACAATCGATTCACAACCAAGCTGGCTGCAGGCATTCGATGTCTGTTTCCCAATGATTTTGGAACTACTGATCTTGTTTTGGAAGGGTCTCCTTCGTACCCCTTAACAACTTCAAAGTCGGACATGAAAACCATTCCGGAACCATATTTTTTCCCGGTTTGGGAAAAGTCATGCCAAGAGTGTATGAAGTCAACCTTAGTAGCCTCATTACTCAATAACTGCAACCCAGAATCGATATCAGGAAATCCTTGGATTCGAGTGACAACAACTTGAGAAGGAAGTACTTGCGTCATAAGTCTCACGCTCAAAATATGCCCTGTAAGCCCATAGCCACCACAGGTTAAGAAGAATAGATCTGCATTTGATACACGTGATAGATTCAAGATTCCATGCATTGGGTGGAAAAGTTTTACAGAAATAACTTGTTCTAAGAAAGTACCGTCTTTGATTTGATTTTTTCCGTGTATATCTGCCGCAACGCACCCTCCTATTGAAATTTGACCGTGCCCTGGTTGTATCGGCAAAAAAAATCCATTAGCCACTAGAAAGTTATGAAGTGAAAAGAGTCGGATTCCTGCTTCTACCTCAACTTCACCTGTCGCTGAGTCAAAGTCAAGGATTCGATTAAATTTATTATGCGATATGGAAAGAGTTCCTGTTCCAAAACTAGCTGCACTAAGTGACAATCCCGCGCCACGTGATATTTGGTAGGAATCACTGGGGGTCGAAGTCCAATGTCGATATCGATCTGGCTGGGCAACCCCGCAAGTTGATTTAAATCCATTATCAAAACTAGAAAGATTTTCCTGCTTTACAGATATTTCGGGTGGGCTCTTTCTCAAAATCAATCAACTTCCGTCGAAGATTCTTGAAGGAAAGAATATCGTTTGTGTATGAAATAATTTGGTCGTTGTAATCCATTCTTATATGTGCGCGCAAGATATAGAGCTATAGCTGACAATGATCCACCAATATAGATACAACTAGTGATTGTAAGTAGAATTAGATAGAACGAAGCGCCTGAAATAGAATAAGCCCAAACAAAAGACACTGACACTAGGGCCCACCAAGGAATTAAATAGAGAGGAAGCCTTAACGGTAAAGTTGTCGATGAAAGTATGCTGGCAATGGCAAAAACTGTCATCCCATAAAGGTTGTAATGCGTCTCACCAGCAATTCTTGGTTGGCGTTTATAGGGAATTCCAATTCTCTTAAAACCAACACGCGCCATTGAACTCCGAAGAAATGGAAAGGAGTCTAGCGAAGCTATAGTTGCATCTCGAACCTCGGAAGTTAGCAAAGCAAATTCTGCCATATACAAAAGAATCTCATCATCTGATACACCTCGTACGACATGGTAGAAAAATTTCCGACACAGTTTCATTATCTTGTTTTCTGACCTGTCTGCTCTAATTCCATAAACAAGATCAAATCCCATTTCATATTGCTCAATAAATTGAAGAATTAATTCTGGCGGGTCTTCACAGTCAACATCGATGACGACAAAGATTTCGCCTTTTGCATTGCGCAAGCCGCATTCAACAGATTTCTGATACCCGACATTGCTACTCAAGGTAATTAGGTGCACAAACTCATAACTTTCTCTCAACCCTGAGATCACATCAAAAGTTTTGTCTGTGGAAGCATTATTCAGAAAGAGCAAATTAATTTTGTAATTCTCTTCAATTTTGGATAACACAGGGCGTATGCGATTGAAGAAAAAGGGGATTGTTTCAGCCTCATTAAAAACAGGAACCACAATAGTAAGTAAGGAAGGATTCTTCGTAGAGATATTCTCCAAGAGAGGATTCCCTTTCTTTAGGGTGTTATTAATTCATCTATAAGTCTATGACAAGTTCTTTCATTTTGTTAGAACCTATGGTTTTTTAGATATATACGCCTCAGACTCTCAGACTTAAAATTGCTAATCGAGCCAAGTCCTAGCCCAGAGTTCTAGCATTAACATTGGCCATATGAGGCTGTCTTTATCCACGCCAGCCATATGAATATCAATTACTTTCTTAACTTCCACTGCGTTAAACCAGCCGCGTTGTGTAGCTGTTGCATCAGTGAGTGTATCAATGACCATTTCTTTCATTCCTGTACGCAGCCATTCCGCACGGGGAATACCAAAGCCCATTTTTGGACGATCAATCAAATTGGCTGGAACAAGAGAGCGTGCGACATCTTTTAATATGTGTTTGGTTTCAAAGCCTTTGATCTTGTATTTTCGTGGTAGAGATAAACCCCACTCGACAACGTTGACATCTAACATGGGCGATCTAAGTTCAAGACTATTGGCCATTGTCGCGATATCTACTTTTACAAGTAAGTCTCCAGGTAAATATGCTGCTAAATCTGATCTGATCATTCGGTCAAAGGATGAAATGTCACCCGATGCGAATTGACTAAAAAATGTATTTTCTGCTGCCCTCGAAATGAAATCTTGATTAAGCAGTGCTGATAAATCATTAGGTTGCGCCAAGGATAAAATTGAGCTGTATCTGGCTGCTAGCGACGCCTTCGGTGATAGTTGAGAGCCAACGCGGTTAATCTTTCGAGTATTACCGAAAGATTGTTTGCCTGCAAAGTTTAATGCTGTACGGGCAAGTCCCAAGAAGGGATTTAGTCTCTGCATTACTGGTGTTGCTAAGTAGCGGTCATAACCACCAAAGACTTCATCTCCGCCGTCACCTCCGAGGGCAACAATTAAATTTTCGCGCGCGAATTTAGCCAATAAATACGTAGGAACCACTGAGGAATCAGCGAAAGGCTGATCTAGCACATGCGCGATCTTTTCGACAACTAGCACAGGGTCAGGATTTAGTATCTCTTCGTGGTGGTTGGTGCCTAAAAAGTTAGCTACCTGCTTGGCGTAATGAGCCTCATTAAATTGTGCACTATGGAAACCAATTGAATAAGTCTGAACTTTCTCGCTCATTAACTTAGCCATATATGCCGTGACTATTGTGGAGTCATATCCTCCACTTAAAAATGAACCGAGGGGGCGTTCGGAGATTAGGCGGCGGGAGACTGAATCCTCAATTAACTTCTTAGTGGTCTCCAGTGCATCTTCGTAGGAGATATTAACTTTGGTGTCAAAGTCTGCAACCCAATATGTTGACGTTGATGTTTTACCCTCGCGCCATGTCAGTAATGATGCTGGCGGAAGTTGACCTATTTCATTGAAGGCTGAATGTGGGGCGTTGATGTATCCGTACTGCATTACCTCTGCCACCATGTCGGTGCGTAACGTGCGATCTGGACGAGCCAACATAAGCGCACGAACTTCTGAAGCAAAAAATAAAGTACCGTCATTGAACTGAGAGATCCATAACGGCTTCTTGCCCATACGATCACGAATCAAATGCAGTGAATTATCGCGTGCATCGTGAATGGCGATTGCAAACATGCCATTGAGCTTGCCGATGAAATCTAATCCATGTTTTAAATAGAGGTTAATAATTACTTCGGATTCACTTGATGTTCGGCAGTGAACACCGCTTTGCTCTAATTCCTGTCGTAGTTCGCGATAGTTATAGATTTCACCGTTAAAGACCATGTTTATCTGCTCGCTGGCATCGGATGCAGGTTGTTTACCAGCAGCGATTTCAACAATTGCTAATCGGCCCATTCCAAGGCCAATTCCGGCATTTACATAGGTCCCGCTGTCATCTGGGCCACGGTGTTGTAGGGCTATGAGTTGAGCATCTAGAAGTTGTTTACTTGGCGCACTAGGTCCTATGCCACCGGTAATTCCGCACATGTCTGCAGTATTTAATCTACGGTCGCAGGACCGTTAGCAACGCTCTGGCCAAACTCTTTAAGCCAGTCAACAGTTTCAGACAGAGCATCTTCAAATGGTTTTGGCGCAATGTTGGGGAATAGTTTCTTAAGCAACACTGGATCATTTTGTGACTCTTTAACATCGCCTAACCGCTCAGGTTTGAAGTTCACTTGTAGACCTGGAAAATGTTTCTTCAGCATTTCGACGGTTTCGTTTAGAAAAATTCGATTACCATAAGCCAAGTTCATGGCCCCCTCAGTAAAAACTTTTTCCTTCATAGCGGTCATTGCAATATCTAATACTGTATCAACGTATGTAAAGTCACGGGAAGCACTGCCGTCGCCGTAAACATCGATCGGTGCACCTTGCATTGCGAGCCAAATCCATTTCGGTAAAACAGCGGCATACTCGTGGTCAGGACGTTGGCGCGGACCAAAGACGTTAAAAAAGCGCAATAGTGTTGTTGGTACGCCATAGGCCGATGCATATGCCTGAACATAACTCTCGGCTGATAACTTACTTGCCGCGTACGGAGTCATGGGGCCAAGCCACATTGACTCATCCTTGGGCAGCTGCATATTGCGGCCATAAACGGATGAAGAGGATGAAAAGATTACATGGGCGCCATTAGCGCGGGCCGCCTCTAAGACATTGAGCGTTCCCGTTGCATTCACTTCGTGAGTTGCAACAGGATTTTTAATCGAACGTGGAACTGAGCCACGGGCAGCTAAATGAAATATCGTTTCACATCCTTTAAGCGCGTTATTGAGCGCACCCGGATCGGTAATTGATACGTGAAGGAACTCAGAATTCTTTTGGTCGATGTTTGAAAGGAGTCCCGTTGACAGGTCATCTACAACTACCACATCGAAGCCCTCGGATATCAAGCGGTGCGTTAAATTAGAGCCTATAAAGCCAGCACCGCCGGTAACCGCAACCTTTGCCATGCGGGCAATTCTAAGGGGTTCATTGGCTTATACCTGGACGGGAATCTGCGGCATTAAAGCCATGAAAATGCTCTGACCTCTAATATACCTAATGCAAGCATCGTGAAGTGCACCGCCGAGTAGATATGTAAGGGGCACAGTGAGCCAGCGAGAAAAGGACGAGAACGTCGATCAAAACGTCATCGACGGCTTTGGTCACGAATGGGCCGCCTTTGATTACACCGAAACCGAAACTGCCGAGGCTCTTGATGCTCAGTTTGCCGCGTACTGCACACCGCTGAATTTAAGCCAGTTCAATCCAGCTACATCGGTAGCAGGTGATTTTGGCGCCGGTAGTGGTCGATGGAGTTCGAGATTAGCACCCTATTTTTCACGTGTGTATGCCCTTGAGCCGAGTGATGGTGCGAGCCAGGTACTAAAAAAGAAATTTACCGGGGATCCAAAGATTGTGGTTTTGCAAGAAACAGTCGGGGTGCATTCTATTCCAACGGCTTCACTGGATTTAGCGATGTCACTGGGTGTATTGCACCATATTCCTGATACTGCGTTGGCGATTAAAGATGTCTCGCGCAGTATCAAACCTGGAGGCGTATTCCTTTGCTACTTGTATTACAACCTTGAAAACAAACCAACCTATTACAAAATGATTTTTAAGGCCGTAAATATTGTGCGCAGAGTTATCTCTGCTTCGCCACAGCCAGTTAGGCGTCTAAGTGCAACGGTTATCGCCGCGCTTGTTTACTGGCCATTGGCACGGCTATCGAAAGTACTAAGCAAGCTAGAGAGAAATGCTTCGAACCTTCCATTACATCATTATGCCGACATGCCTTTTGTGATGCTGGCAAATGATGCCCTCGATCGCTTTGGCACATCCCTTGAACAGCGCTTTAGCAAGGCCGAGATTATCGAGATGCTGCGGGCTGCCGATTTTGATTTAACAACGTTGAAGTTTTCTGAGATCGAACCATTCTGGACCTTTGCCGTTAATAAAAAGATTAATTAATCCTCTGACGGAATCCGCAGAAAAGAGATCAATGCAGTAGCCCAGATAACTGCTGCAAGGTAAGTAAGTGGTGTACCGAGACTTACTGGTGAGTTGTAAATTCCAATAGCCAGTAAGGCAAACAGTGCCGAGCCTGCCCACAGCGCGATAGCCGCAGTTTTTTGGGTAAGGCCTTTGCGCACTAAACGATGAGACAAATGATCCTTGCCACCAGTCAATGGTGACAACCTGCGATATATACGCGATGTTACTGCAACCGTTGTATCCAAGATTGGTACGGCTAATAGAATCGGCATAAGGGTTAGAGATTTCCAACTTGGATCAATACCTGGGTTAACACGGATAGTTAAAACGGAGATAATAACACCGAGAAAGAGCGCACCGGCATCGCCCATATAGATCTTGGCTGGCTGTTTGTTCCAAATCAGGAATCCTAGAGTTGCACCAGCTGTGGTGATTGCGAGAGCGCTGACTGATTCTTGGCCTTGGTTGTAGGCGATATAGAAAATACCGAGCGTAACAACCGCGACCGTGCCAGCAGCACCGCCATCTAAGTTATCGAAGAAGTTAATGGAGTTGCAGATTCCGACGATCCAAAAAATAGTGAGCCCTCGATTGATAATCGAATCGCCAAAGGCGACTCCGACTGTGTTGGTATTGATTAGGACGAGTGATACAGCGATTGCGATCGCGGTTTGGAAGAAGAGACGTGGCAGAGCTGGCAGACCGCGCAGATCATCGATCAAGCCCATGAGACCCATAGCCAGCGCCGGGATTAAGACATAGCTAGCCAGTGGAAAGTTTGTTGTAGTGAAATCAGAGGCGATGACACCGGCATATGCCAGTGCGGTGACGGCGATGGCAATTGATGCACCACCTAAATACGGCACAGGCTCTTTCTGGGTCTTGCGCTCGAGGTTGGGCTTATCCATCGCCCCGATACGGATTGCTAAGAGCCTTACTGGCCATGTCAGCAGGCCCGTCAGTGCAAAGGCCATGAGACCAAGGAGCGCGAACTGGCCGGCGCTAAAACTCATGGAGTGATTATAGGTAGTTGCTGTCGAATTAACTCGAACTTAGTCGAGGCGAACAACACC